>Ga0325402_1000010_pt1 | contig 80489 bp, 50 predicted proteins | sample PopdelMetagenome_22_FD_207212 | JGI IMG/M metagenome (GOLD analysis project Ga0325402, IMG submission 207212) | Populus deltoides microbial communities from Bellville, Georgia, United States - Xylem-PdKOR-R3 | ecosystem: Host-associated > Plants > Phyllosphere > Stem > Wood/Secondary xylem... | reverse complement strand
CACTTACTTGTTCGGCTAAAAAGGCTTTCTTTTTCACATTCAGTTTTCTCTTCACAGTGCACAGATCTTTTAAAAATTTAGCATAAGAAGGTACCTGTTTAATAGCATCTAACAAAGGAATATTGATCCTTACCTGTTTGAAAGTTTCAAAGATTTCAGAGTTGTGATTGACTTTCCTTTGTTTGGTCATGGCATGAGGAAATGGAAGTGCTGGTGGGAAATCAGTCTTTTCTTTGCAATGTTCAGATTCAACCCCTTCCTTACCCTCGGAGATTAACTCATCTTTCTCACAAGGTTCAAGAGTGGGTTTTTCAATAACCTTACCACTGCGAAGAGTGATGACTGATTTGACTTGATCCATGTGTTGGCTTCCAGAACTACTTGCGTTTGCATTGTATTGCCCCTTGGGATTTTGCTGTGGTTGAGATGGAAACTTACCTTTTTCTTGAAAACTGAGAGCAGATGTGAATTTTGCAAGAGCATCTTTTAAATCTGCCATGGTTTGAGCATTTTGAGTGTTGATTGTCTCCTGCTTTTCAATGAATGCATGCAATGTTTCCTCAAGATTTCTTCTAGGAGGTGGAGCATAAGGAGGTGCATATCCATGAGAATTTTAGAAATTATGGGGTGCTTGAAACAGTGGCTGTGAAGTTTGTGCATTATTGTTACCACTCTTCCAACTGAAATTTGGGTGATTTCTCCAACCAGGGTTATATGTTTGCGAATATGGGTTATGACCGGGCCTTTGAAAACTGTTTAAAACATGGGCTTGTTCATAGAGGCATTCCTTAAAAGAAGGCAAAGTTGAACAGTCATTGGTTGTATGTTCATTCGTTTCACAGATTTGACACACAATGTCTTGAACAGATTTTAATTGACCATTCTTTTTAAATTCAAGTGCCTCAACTTTTCTAGTTAAAGATGCAAACTTAGCTTGAAGGTCATGATCTTCCCTAAGGTTGTACATACCTCCACTAGATGTATGAGGTTGAGTTTTACCTGGTGCCTCATAAGTGCCTGTAGTGTCCCAATTTTGAGCATTTTCAGCTAGCAATTCTAGGTACTCCATTGCTTCATCAGGGTCTTTATTTTCAAAAGTTCCATTGCACATCAATTCCACCATTTGCCTATCTTTAGGTGTTAACCCTTCATAAAAATGTGAAACCAATCTCCATGTTTCAAAACCATGATGAGGGCAAGTATTAAGCAAATCTCGATACCTATCCCAACATTGATAAAATGTTTCTCCTGGTTTTTGAGTGAAAGTGGTAATTTGTCTTTTGAAAGAGTTTGTTCTGTGAGATGGAAAAAACTTCTTTAAAAATTGTTGTTGCATTTCATCCCAAGCACGAATGGATCCTGACCTAAGATTTTGTAGCCATGTTTTAGCTTTATCTTTTAATGAAAAAGGAAAAAGCTTTAATCTGATGGTGTTCATGCTACAATTTAAGTCATTATAGGTATTACAGACTTCTTCAAATTCTCTCAAATGCAAGTATGGATTTTCTAGATCTAAGCCATGAAAAGAAAGTAAAAATTGAATAATGCCTGGCTTAAAATTAAAGTGAGATGCATCAGGAGGGAAAACTATACATGAGGGTGCACTTGTTCTTGTTGGATTCATGTGGTCTCTTAGTGTTCTAACTCGATTATTCTCATTATTCTCATTATGAAGTGAGTGGTTATCTTCTTCAGCCATATTTTCTGAAAATAATGAGGATACCCTACAACGTCTATCACTTAATATACGTGACCAAACTCTCATGCACGTGTAAGAAGAGAATAAAAGGAAGAAGAAAATAAGAGAAAAAGAAACAAAACTAAAGGAACAAAAGTTAGATACAAGAGAAGTGAAAAATAAAAATAAAATAAATATTATAATTTATACAAGAATTTACCTCCCCAGCAACGGCGCCAAAAACTTGACACGATCAAAGAGTTGATGTCTTATCCCAAGTGCAGGAGTGTCATAGTTATAAATAACCCAGCAAGACCGGGGTCGAACCACAGGGAGGTGAACTATATAAATTATAAACAACAACAACAACAACAACAACAACAACAATGATGATGATGATGGTGATGATGAGTTAAAGAGGACTTTGAGATATAAGATTATTAAAGAAGATTAAACAATGATAAAAACAAATGCCAAGGTTAGAGGGTTCACTAATAGTATTAGAGATAAGTAAATATAAACTCTTTATAAATTATCAACATGATCATATTAATCATCTTATTTACATAATACCATACATACAAATTTTATTAAGCATTCATGATGCTAACTTATGTTGACAACAAATTAAGTTCCTCTCATAATAACGATGTCGGCCGAAAACTATGAAGGATCAAGTATTTGATGTACCAAGTTTTATAGAACACAAATCTAGATTAACCATTTAACAAGCAAGATATTAAGGGTTGATAAGATAAAAAAGATAAGACATGTTAATAGCAAATTGTTTAGGATTTAAGCATTGAAGTCCATGTTGAGTTCATATTATACTTATTCTAACACCATTAGTGAAACTTTATCACCTTGACATAATTAACTTAGCTAGACATAATAAAGAAGAAGAACATAAATAAACAATATAAGAACATAAACATGATATAAGTTAACTAAGTATAGTAAAGGAAATGAAAAGCATGAACAAGAGATTAATGAAAGCAAAACTTAAGTATTACAAACATATAAAGAGAGAGCAAGAACATGATCTTGATATGAACCAAGATTTCTAAATGAATGGCAAATGCCTCATTTTATAGGCTAAAATTCAGAACTATTCATTTGGTAATTGATTATTGATGTAGTGGCCAACTATTGATTTAGTGGACTTGGTGGACAGCAGCACTCAAGCACTTTGGCTGGATGACATGACATTGATCCATTCAGCATTTAGCAAAGTGTTCTTCATGAACGTTGTTGGCAATCAGCTTATCTTTCCACACATAAAATTTCAGAGCATTTGGATCACTAGAGCTCGAGATATGGCTAAACTACTGAGTAGTGCTGTTGGTGGATAGACCTCAAGCTCTTGTCTGGATGAAATGTCATTGTTACCATCCGAATTTGAGAAACTCTTCTTCATGAAAGTTGTTGGAAATTTTCTTTTCCTTCCACCCACCAAATTGCACGTCATTTGGCCTTCTAAAACTCTGGATATGGGTAAAATTCTAAGCAGTGTTTGGGTTGGATTACAGGACAGATTTTGACTTCTCTTTTGTGGCCAAACTTTGAATTTGCAAATGGCAAATTTGGGTCTTACAGTATCGTGAACATTGTAGGTCTATTTCTTAGCTTTCCATTCATATAAATTAAGCTAAAATCCAAGATCTACACCTCCAGATATGACCCAATAACTGAACAGTGTTCCAATTTGAATTGAATCGGCATCTTCTTTCTAAGCTTAGTCGTTTCTTTGTCCTTTCACTTTCAATAGTTAATCACATCAATCAATGCTTTGAATTTTGAGATATGCCTGCATTTAAAATGAACATTTACCATAAATTAAAGCTATCTTATATTATCAGATCTGTTATTATAAAACATGCTCTAGTTAAGGAGTTATTGATACTTCAAGTGCAAAATGATGATATAAAACCTTGATAAAAATGTTTTTTTAAGTACTAATCACATACCTTTCATTGGAATCCAACTTTGCTCAATTTGGTGGTCCGTAGCTCTAAATTCTTCATCTTTCTAACATCATCGTCACTTAAGACCACCTGAATTTGGTATAGGGGATGCATACCTTTCATTGGAATCCAACTTTGCTTAATTTGGTGGCCCGTAGCTCCAGATTCTTCATCTTTTACTTTTGTATCCCTTTAGCCCTTTATTCCTTTTATGAATGTTGATGACACTTTCAATCCCTTAACAAGTATTGGTTCTGTTGTCACACCTTACTTATCTTTTCTTAATATTTATTTTATTCTGAAACTCAAATTGAATCTTGCTTTTATTGGTCAATTATGTGATTCTAGTGATTATTTAGTCATTTTTCCTCATCTTTTTACTGTGTATAGGATTTGCAATCTTGGAAGCTGATTGGGACAGGTCGTAGGGAAAATGAACTATATATTTTGGATGAGTTAAAAGTATCGGTTGTTGTTGTTGCTACTAATGTTGATTTGTGTTCTTTTCATTTAAGTTCTTTCTTTTCTAGTTTTTATTTATGGTATTCTTGTCTAGGTTATGTTTCGTTTTCTTGTTTGATATTTTTGGCATTTATAAGAGCTTTAAAAAATTTACAAACTTGTGATATTTCTGATTGTGGTGGATGTAAACTGACAAAATTTTTTGTTTTACCTTTTAATCGAAGTATTTTTGCTTCTTCTTCCCCATTTGACTTGATTCATTCTGATGTATGAGGACCTTCTCATATTGCCACAAAAGAAGGGTCTCAATATTATATATATTTATTATTATTATTAATGATCATACTTGTTATTGTTGGATTTATTAAATGAAACATCGTTCTGAATTTTTTGAGATATATACAGCCTTTCGAGCTCTAGTGAAAACTCAATATTCTACTGTTTTCAAATATTTTAGATGTGATTTAGATGGAATCATTCACCAAACTTTATGTACATATACTTTTAAGTAAAATAGAGTTGCTAAAAGAAAACATAGGCACATTGTTGAAACTGCTCATTCTCTCTTATTGTCTACTTCTATTCCTAATGAGTTTTGGGAAAAAGTTGTTCTTACTACTGTAAGTTTGATTAATACAATTTCATTTTCTCATATTTTAGGTTTTTCTCTTTTCAAAAAGTTATATGGGTATGCTCTTGATTATTTCTCCTTTTGATTTTTTGGTTGTACTTGTTTCGTTCTTCGTTCTCATGTAGAACACAGTAAGTTGTCCTTCTAATCTATTATTTGTGTCTTTTTTGGTCATGGTGAAGGTAAAAAAAGGTATCGTTATTTTGATCCAATAACTTAGAAACTTTATGTGTCTCATCATGTTGTTTTACTTGAGCATATATATTTTTTTTATTCCATCCACTACTCATAGCTTGACTAGATCTGATCTTATTCGTATATATTATTTTTTTAGGACTCTAATAGTTTATCATCTCAGGTTCCTAGTACCTCAAATACTCCTCCTCATGTTCGACAAATTCGTATTAATCATTCTGCAGATATAGACACTTTACTCTCTGGTGCACCTGAAGCTTCATTCTCCTTTACAATCCTTCAAGCTCTAATTGAGATTATGGATCCATATCTACGTCAATCCATATGCGTTTGTAAGTCCACAAAGTGACCAGATTTTGTTTATTCTTGTTATTCTTCATCATTTACTTTCTTTTTAGCTTTTATTCATTGTCTCTCTAAGCTCTCTTCCTATAAAGTGACAATTCTTAATCCTCTTTGGCAGCAAGCTATGGATGAGGAACTTTCTGCTTTATATAAGACAGATACTTGGGGTTTGGTTTCTCTACCTCCTGGTAAAAGTGTTGTTAGTTGTCGTTGGGTGTATAAAATTAAGACCAATTCTAATGGGTCTATTAAGCGATATGAAGCTGGTTGGTTGCGAAAGGATACTCTCAACAATATGGTATGGATTATGAGAAGACATTTGCCCCAATTGCAAAAATAACTACTATTCGTACTTTTATTATCATAACTTCGGTTCGTTAATGACATATCTCTTAACTTGATGTTAAAAATACCTTCTTGAATGGAGATCTTCAAGAAGAAGTTTATATGGCACCCCCTCCTAGTGTTTCACATGACTATGGGTATGTTTGTAAGCTTAAGAAATCGTTATAGAGTCTCAAACAAGCACCTCGTGCTTGGTTTGAGAAATTTTCTGTTGTGATATTTTTTTTTAAATTTGTTTCTAGTAATCATGTTTCTGCTCTTCTTATTAAGGGCACTGATTCAGATCGTATCATTTTGTCTTTATATGTTGATGACATGATTATTACTGGTGATGACATTGATGGTATTTTAGTTTTGAAGACAAAGTTGGCTAGACAGTTTGACATGAAGGATTTGGTTATTTTCAACAGTTTTTGAGTATTAAGGTAGCTTACTCATCCAAAGGTTACCTTTTTTTCAATCGAAATATGTTGCAGATATTTTTGAGCAGGCTAGAGTTACTGATAATAAGACTGTAGATACTCTCACTAAGGTTAATCCAAGATATTTTTCTTCTAAGAGTTTACATTTGTCAGATCTTACTCTATACCGTACTATTATTGGGAGCTTGATATATCTCATTATTATTCATCCAGATATTGCATATATCATTCATGTTGTTAGTTAGTTTGCTGCTTCTCCTATTACCATTCATTATGCACATGTTCTTTGTATTTTGCGATATCTCCTGGATACAGTCTTTCAGAGTCTTTTACTTTCATCAACCTTTTTCTTAGAGCCCCGTGCATTATTTGATGCTAATCATGACAGTGATCCAACATATCACAAGTTTGTTACCTGTTTCTATATTTTTTAGGTGATTCTTTTATTTCTTGGAAGAGCAATAAATAATTTATTGTTTCTAAATCTTCAACCGGAGCAGAATATCATGCTATGACATCTACTACCAAAGAGATTGTTTGGTTACATTAGTTACTTACGGATATAAGAGTCTTCATTTCTCATCATACTCTTATGTATTGTGACAACTAGAGTTCTATTTAGATTGCCCACAACTTGGTTTTTCATGAATGAACCAAGCATATTGAGATCGATTGTCATCTTACTCGTCATCATCTCAAGCACGACACTATTACTTCGCCTTTTGTTTATTTTCTTACAGATTATAGATTTCTTTACCAAGTCGTATTCTATTTCCCCTTTTTGTTTTCTAGTTTGCAAACTCTCGATACTTGTAGCTATTGCATTGTGAGTTTGAAAGGAGATGTTAAGAAATATATTTATTTTGTTTTATTCATTAAGAATGAAATAATATTTTTAATTTAACCTATATATAATCTTTTTATTTTTAGATTAAAAGAAAAACTTTAGAATAAAGTGACCTACGAGGCTTTTTTTTATGTTTGTAATTTTTCTTTGTTTAATTTTGGATTGTTTAACAATAATCAAAAGGAATGGATGCATGTATTGATATTATTGTAGTGTTCTTTTATTTAATAAGTCAAAGATAAGAAATTTAAAAAAAAATCACTGAACATCATTATTTTAATTTGTACTAAATAATCAAGAATGAATGTGCTTGTATAAAGAGAGAATAAATAACTAATAATTATTAACTATAATTATTTTTTTAATAACCTTATAAAGACTAGTAATGATTATAAAAAGTACTAAAATTAAGTAATATCGTAACAATGAGTTGTATTGATAATAATGTAACTATTCTTTTCATTAAATAGCGAAAGAAAATATTAAGGTCCAATTATCATTATGTATGATATGAAAAAAATAAAAAATTCTTAGTCAGGATGGCATATGTCAGGTGTTAGAGGCATCACATGTCACTACATTTGTGGTAAAAAAAATCCCAGCCAGCAATACACATGTCAAGTGTATATTTCCACACATGTCGGGAGATGAATCACATCCATCGTTTGATTCATAAAGAGATGCTTGTCGATAAAGATGAAAGCTCTCTGTTTGCTTAAATTCAGAAAAAAAATGATTATAGAGTACAGGAATATCTACAACGTGATATAGTGTCAAGTCGAGAAAGAAATGCCAGGGCAAATACATTGTACCCCAGACATAGTCAAAGTGCATGCGTTCGTCTGTAATTTTCAACGCCTGTACCTCCCTAGCTTCTTGCTTGCATTCATTGCGGTCAATATTACAGCTATAGTAATGATTTTGTGTATTGTAATTTAACATTGCGGTTGTGTAAATTAGGTATTGATCGAAATGAAACTGATTTTATTTTTTTAATTTGATTAAAAGGGTAAGGGTACTCTCGAGTTAGTGTATACATTCATAAAAACCACCCTTATTTTCATTTAATATTAAGAGTGTATTTAGAAACATAGTTAGAGTTATTTTTTAAAATGTTTTTCACTCATAAATATATTAAAATAATATATTTTTTATTTTTTTAAAACTATTTTTGAGATCAGCGTATCAAAATGATCTAAAAATATAAAAAAATATTAATTTAAAGTAAAGAAAAAAATTAAAAAAAATTAAATTTTTTTAAAATGTTTTTGAAACACAAAAATAAATAGATTTAACAAATCATTATAAACTTAGTGGATTCACGAAAAAATTAATAAATTATTCTAACTGCTGATTTTAAAATTTAAATCTAGATAATTAAAGAATGAATCAAACCTCCTTAATAATCAGGCCAGCTCTTTAAAGTTAGAAAAACTGCCCTCTACATGTAATATTAATTTCTTGCCATGCATGCCATTTAATAATTTGCATCTTTAACAAATCAGGAATCTTGTGAACACATTAACAATGTATTCAAGAATAATTTTCAATGTATCGTATAGTAAAAATTTAGAACAAAAAAATTTACTTTTTTGTAATTTCAGGTTCGAGTTATATAGTTACTAATATAATAGTCATTGAAGGTTTACATGGTAATTAATTTTAGGATCTATATATAAAATTAATTAAAATACACGTAAATTAGTTTGGACATTCATATTAATAAAAATAAAAATAAAAAATAATTTTCAACAAAGGATAGCTAGAGTTCTATTATATGCCATCCATTTCACGGACATTAGATAGAATTATATCATATTACGTCCACAAAAAATAAGTAGGCAGCATCTGTAGGTCTCGAGGTTTGGCTAACTACTACATGATTTTCTACAAGAAATGTCTTGTCTTTTCTTGATATTTTAATGCTGTTTAAAAATAAAATAATAATTGTTTTATAAAATATTTTTTATTTAAAAAATATTAAATATTATCATGCCAAACAACATTAAATCTTTCGTTTTTACAATTAATTAGGTAGCCAAGGGGAAAGAAACTTGAAAAAGCATGGAACAGAAAAAAAGATTTAAATTTCTTGGAATTATTTTCATTCCTTCTCTTCCAGGATGGACCACTGCCACCGGAGAGAGTAAACTTTTGTATGGTACTAGTCTTTAAGCTAGCATATCGTCCCTATGAATTAGACTATTACCAACTTTGTTTGATTATATGACTAGGGCGACACCATATTCCTATAGGTATTAATTTCAACATTGTAGATTATATACAATGTTAAGAACAAAGAACTTTGACAAATACATCGATTCAGTCCAAATGCATGGAACAGCAAACTAGGAGGAGACGTGTAGTTGTTTGCGTCGTTAGCTGGTACAAGTAATCACAGGCTTCTGGAAATGAAAAGCAAATGGAAGATTTACTGAGTTTCTTTCTTCCCAGCTAGCTAGCATGTGGAAGAGCTCTACTTACCATAACTCTACGAAGGCTAGCTAGCACGAGGGACAGTTTCCATTATTCGAAGGTTATCATCGTGTCAAATCTATAAAAAAAATTCTAAAATCTAAGGCTTTATTAGCCCTTTAAGATTTCTTGATTATCATTTAGAATCTAGAGAAACATCATTTTGAATACTAGGGAACTGGTCCCATAATCCGGGACACGTTCTAATGGATGCATTTTTGTATATATTATAATCTTTTTTATTGAAAAATAAAAAAAATGTTATTTACACTTCAAAAAATAAACTGAAGATATATAAACTGATAAAATAAAATAAAAATAATAATAATTAAATACTAACGAGGATCAAAATATACAAAATTAGAAAATTTAACAACATATTTTCATCTAACGAGGATCTTTTTCATAAAGAAAATTCAATTTTTAGGAGGAAAATTCAAAATTGTATGTTTAAGGACTCAATTGGAATTTTTTTAATTGAATTTATAGAGGGCTTAATTGCAAGAAAAATTGGTTCTTGAAGTAAATTTAGGCTTTAATTGGAAGAAATTAAAGTTTGGGGTCGAATTGCAAATTTTAAAAGTTAATTTGGTCAAATCAAGAGCTTAATTGTTTAAATATTGAAGCTTGATGAACAATTAGGGACTTCAATGAAGAAATCCAAAATCAAGGACCAACTTGTAAGAAGCACGAGACTTCAGGTTTGAAATCGTTGAAATCATGGGCCAAATTAAAGAAAATTAAAAGTTTGATGGTTAATTAGGAGTCCAATTAAACAAATAAAAAACCAATGATGACATTATAAAAGGCGCTCAAATTCAGGGCTGACAATTGAGTTTGGTATGGGTTATATTGCATGAAATTAGGAGTTCATGAGGAACTTACGAGTGAAATTACAAGAAATTGGAAGAATAGGGATTACATTGAAGTTTTTTAAATCCCAAATTAAAAACCCTAATTTGTAGGGTTTAGCCTAGGCAATGTCGTCCAAATACTGTGAATCTTCTTCTTCGACAATTTTGGATGTTCGAGTTGGCACTTTTAGGTGAATGAATGTAGTGTTTCCAACCACATTTGAGGTTGTAACCGCCACCATTCAACTGAAAAACACCCTCTCTACAATCTTATTTCCATGAAATCAAACATCATATTTTCTCCAATGATCTTAACAACATATTGTCCATGATTAGCCACCACTGTATTTTCAGATTCCATGCTGATTGGGTTGAGACTTTCAAACGAATGAATGTGAAACTACAGACCTCCAAATTGATCAAGATAGGATCCAACATATAGGTATGCACCCTCTTTACCACGATCAGGTGGTCTCAGGCAACATTGATGTCGAAGTTGCTTTGGTGAAGTCATGAAAATGACCGACCTAGTCAACCTTAATCGAGACACTCATTTGCACACACCCAGCTCTTTCGTGTGTTCTCATCTAAAAAACTCTCAAATGGTTCTTATCAAGGTATTAAAACCCTTGTTTCAAGAATAAAAGGCCATAAACACTTCATATTGGCCTTTAAGTTTGTTACAAAACCACCTAAATCAAAAACCATTGATCCTATGGTAAAACCAGCCTAGTTTTTGTTTGTTAGAACCCTAACATCATTTAGAAGCTCTCAAATTAGCCTATAAATGGAGGGAATCACGAGCTTAGAAAAAAGTAAGGAAATGGAAGAAAAACAAGGGGAAAGAAATTTTGGTTATGGTTTAAGTAATCCAATCAAGTTCACAATCTCAAGGATTTAGTTTGTATGTGCTAGGTTTGGAGATAAGAAAAAAAGAAGGTTACATTAGAAATCCATTCTTATTTGAAGATTTCAAGATTTGAAGGTATATCCTTACAAACCTTAAAAATGGAGTTCATAAGGCCTATTAGATTGATTTTTATTATTTAAGTGAAATGTTTTAAATGTGTTGACATGCTGATGATTGCCTTAATACGTTATGTTAACATTTGTGTTTGATTTGAAATTTTTCCAATATGGTAGCAAGGTTATGATGTTCTTCTGGTTTAGTTAATGCATGTTTTTGGGTTTTTGGGTGTTATTTGGTTTTTGGTGAAGGTTTGGAAAGACATTTTGAATCCTAAATTGTCTAAATATATAGGCTATTTTAGATTTGTAGTTTTTGGCAAATGGAATTTGATGCATTTTGATGATGATTTGTTGTTTTTTGTGAGTCTTTTGATTTAAGTATGCTTGGTTTTGATAATATGTCTTGTTGGAAGTAAGAAAACATGTTTTAGAGGTAAACAATGGTCATTCTGGGTTTAAACAATTGACTGCGTTTCCTGGGTTCTGTTTTCTAGGTTTAAGGCAGTCTTATTTGTGTTCTTAAAAAGAATATTGTCTTAGCCCCTTGATTTCGACTATGTTTTTTTTATCTATTTCTTTACACATAAACCTTCTTTATGCATGATTAAGCAATAATCTAGTTTTCATTGTCATCAACAATATGTTTTAATTGGTTTTTAATCTTAAGGTTTCAATTTTGAACTAAAACTCATTTTGTCAAAATCATAATGTTTACATGATCATTAAAGCAAACTAACACTTGATTTTTAATTCATTTATGATTGCCAAAAAAATTTCACCTTTTATTGTTTGAAATATGGTATGGTATAATGTTCATGTTGTTGGATTTAGGTTTGAATGTTCTTGGTGTTCTTCACTCTTTTGTGTTTGATCTGTATTTCTTGAGAAATTTTTGATTTTTTATGTTTTTACTTATATTGAATCTATTTTGGGTTTGGGTCTTTATTTTGGTTTGTTTATGAGTTAACCCAGTCAATTCAACCCATTCGGGTCAAAACTAGGTTAGTCATTAGGCCCTGTTTGGTTTGCTACTTTTATCTGTTAAGGTTTCTTTGGTTTAAGAATATGTTTGGCAAACACCTCTTAGACTTGTTTTGAGTAGTTTTATTTCAAGAAAATTTAGTTTTTTTTTTCCAAACATGGCCTTGCAAAATAAATAAATACAAAAATACAAAAATGGTAATAGTATTGAGATTTCAAGTTAACCGAGCTTAAGATAATATTTTAGTAAAGGGAATTGTCGGATTAAGAATTCAGGTTAACCGAGCTAAAAACAAAGACCAAGATTCTAGTTAAAAAGAGTCTCTAGATTGAGATTTCTGGTTAACCGAGTTGAACGTAATATTTTGGTTCTAGTTAAAAGGAATTGCTAGATTGAGATTTTAGATTAACCGAGCTGAAGACAAAGGCTAAGGTTCTGGTTAAAGGGGGTCTCTAGATTAAGATTTCAGTTTGACCATGCTGAAGGCAAAGGCTAAGGTTCTAGTTAAAGGAGGTCTCTAGATTAAGATTTCAGTTTGACCATGCTGAAGGCAACATTTTGATTCTGATTAAAATGAATCGTCAAAATTAGTCTTAAATTGTTATTAAAAATGACTCAAATTCTTTTAAGAACTAATGTAACTTTTAAAACCATCTTGTTATATTTAAAATACTATCCTAAAATGTTAGCCCTAAAATTCTCTAAAACACCTTATGTATACCCCTGTAAAGTCTAGGACCTTTAGCATAACAAATTATCATACCAGATATGTTTCTAAAGCTTTTGGTAAGCTAGACAACATGTGGTTCACTAGTTAACTAAACTAGATATAAAATTCTATTGATAACTGATAATGTAAATCCTATATTAAATAGCATAATTCTCTATAAAATAATGATAAATCAAAAGGATAAAAAATTATATGACTAAGGATAAAAAATTCTCAGTTAATTAGTTTAAAGCCTCAAATAAATTAAAAAATAACTTATACACGAAAAATATACCAACACTTAAAGATTTGATAGAAATAATAAATGGGACATTAAAGGAATGGCATTGCTATAAATAAAAGAAAAATTTCCCATCCTTTTTATACATTAAAGCTAATGATTTATAGGGAGAAAAAACTTGATATTTGCTCTTCATCTCCTTTTTTTTTTTTTTTATCAAATATGATGGTATAAGAGTGTGAACTAAATGATTTCTACTAAGAAAGCTAACCAAATTAGTAAACCTTAGAGAGAGAGAGAGATGTTGAGAGTTTAGATCATAGAGAAAAAAAAAGTGTGCAAACTAGATTAAAAAGAGGTGAATTCTTGGAAATTGTAGAAAACAACTCATAAAATTAGATCACTTAGTTGTGTTAAGAGGTTATTTTTCAATTATATGACTTGTTTTCTTGATTATGGATAGGGAATTGAAAATTCCCAATTTTAAACTTTTAAAGTTTATTTAACTGGTTAAAAACTAATTATAAGAATTTGAAACATTAAAGTTGCCGTCCATGATTTGAAATTTTAGGGTATTTAAATCCCCAATTTTGAACTTTTAAAGTTTATTTAACTCATTAAAAATTAATTATAAGAATTGGAAACATTAAAGTGGCTGACCATGATTTGGAATTTTAGGGTATTTAGAAACTTGACTAAATTGGATTGATTTTTTTATATTTTAATAATGTTGGGGATGTTGAAATTGGTTGTGAATATTATAATATAGATTGCTAATAATTTAGTTATTGTTGTTATATTTTGGAATCATGAAATGTGAAAATTTATGAATTGTATAAGTTTTGGTATTTAAACGATGTTGTTATGCTTAAATTAGATTGGTATGATGATGGTAATGTGTTGTGCTTGCTTGTAATTCATATGGAATAAGTTGTATGGGCATTGGTTTATGTTTGTTAAATGTGGAAAAGTGGAAGTATGGGAATTAGAAAATTTATGTAAATAGTTAGGGTTTATAATGATGTTGTGATGTTTAGAAATTGATTGGAGATTGTGATTTTAATGGCTATATATATTGTGCCTTGGTTGGCAAGTTGGTAAAATAGAAAAATAAAAAAAATATATGTTGGATGCATAATGATAATAAAGAATGTTAAATTGCATGCTAAAAGCAAGTGGAAAATATAAGAAAAATATGAAATTATAATTGAGATACAAACTAGTAGTACGAAAAGATTAATCATATGTTTATATAAGTATGAACAATAGGTTAAAATGATATGGGTACTAATTTTCCATGAAAATTAGGAGGGACATCTATGGTTGAACCAGCTATTGAGGGAGCATATATTACTAGAGTGTCAGGTAGGTACCATCACCTTTCCTTTTATTCAAAGAAATTTTCTTGTTAAAATTTCTTTATACATTTGCAATGAGTTTTGAAATGGTTTATGGAAATTTATGTTAAGAAAAACTTGGTTCTATGGACAAAGACAAATTATATAAATTCGGTCGTAAGTGTTACCTATTTTTTACCCTATAAAAATCAAGAAAAGAAAAATAGAAAAATGAAAATTTAAAAATAAAAGAGGATACACATGAAGAAAGCCTAGAACGTTACCTAAGTTGGTTGATCAATACTTGAAAATGCATTTTCATTAAAGTATTATATCATCATATTGCATTTAAAGTATCATTAAATTACCTAATTTAAGCATGTTTTATAATAATAAGTCTAATAATATAAGATATCTTTAATTTAAATGCTTATTTTAAATGCAGACATATCTCATAATTCAAAGGATTGATTGATGTGTTTAACTATTGAAATTGAGAAGACAAAGAGGAGGCTAAGCTTAGAGAAGAGATGTTGGTTCAACTTAAACTGGAACGTCATTCAATTATTGGGTCATAACTAGAGTTATAGACATTGAATTTAGGTCTGATTTATCTTGATGAAAAGTTAAGGCATAGGCCTAAAACATTCATTAAGAGTCTAAGATTCAAAATTATCATTTGCAAATTCAAATCTTAGCAACAAAAGAGAAGTCTGAATCTGTCATGTAGCCCATACATTGTTCAGTGTTCAGTCCATATCTCGAGTTCTAGAAGTGCAAATGAGTTCATTCATTTTTTTGTTGGAAATATAAGACAAATACCCACAACTTTCATGAAGATTATCTGTTCAAATTTAGGAATAGTTAAAAATGTGTTAGTACAAGTTGATAAATTTATTTATCTCGTGGAATTTATTGTCTTGGATACACAACCTCTTACAGTATGTAACTCAATTCCAGTTATTTTACGTCGTCCGTTTCTTACAACTTATAATGCATTGATTAATTGTAAGAATGGACTAATGAAGTTATCTTTTGGAAACATAACATTGAAAATGAATGTTTTTAACATTTGCAAGTAACCTGAAGATAATAATGATTTACAGGAAGTAGATTTTATTGAAAAATTAGTTTATGATCAATTTGAAACTGCTTCTAGTTAAACTGAGTTTAATGAATCAAAAGATTTGCAAATGGTTTATTTGTAGGAAGAATCAAAGGTAAGTAGTTGGAGACCAAAAATTGAAAAATTGCCACTATGATCAATTGATTACATACCTTCAAGTGTTCAACCACCAAAACCTGATTTAAAGTCGTTACCATTTGATCTCAAGTACTCATTTTTGGAGAAAATGAAACTTTTTCGGTAATAATCTCTTCCAAACTTAATGCACATCAAGAAAGTAAGTTATTACAAACTCTAAAAATACACAAAAATACATTAGGATGGACCATAACTGACATAAAGGAATTAGATATTCGATTTGCACTCACAGGAATTTGGAGGAAAAAGTTAAACCCTCTAGAGAAATGCAACGAAGGCTCAATCCTAATATTAAAGAAGTAATGAGGAATGAAGTCATTAAGATCCTAGATAATGAAATCATTTATCTTATTTCTAACAGCAAATGGATAAGTCCTACCCAAGTTGTACCTAAGAAGTCTGTAGTCATTGTGATAACAAATGAGAAAAATGAGTTAATTCCAAATAGAACTATTACTGGTTGGCGCATGTGCATTGACTATAGGAAAGTTAATTCAATGACTAGAAAAGATCATTTTTCTTTACCTTTCATGGATATCAAATTCTAGATAGAGTTGCAGGTCATGAATTTTATTATTTCTTAGATCGTTATTCAAATTATAACCAAATTGAAATTGCATTTGAAGATCAAGAGAAAACTACTTTCACATGTTCATTTGGTATTTTTGCTTATCAAAGGATGCTTTTTGGATGATATAATGCACCAACCACATTTAAGCATGTTTAGTATATTTAGTGATATAGTTGAATGTTTTTCTTGAAATTTTTATGGATAATTTTTCTATTTTTGACAATTCATTTAATGATTGTTTAACTAACTTGAAAAAGATTTTGAGCAAGTGTGAAGAGAAGAATCTTGTGTTGAATTGGAAAAAATATCATTTTATGGTAACAAACAACATTGTACTTGGTCACATTGTTTTATCAACAGAAATTAAGGTTGACAAGTCTAAAATCGAGTTAATTACCAACATCAAAATCTATTAAAGATGTTAGATCATTCTTAGGACATGCTGGTTTTTATAGAAGGTTCATCAAATATTTTAGTGTAGTATCTAAGCCATTGTGTGACCTCCTAACAAAGGATAATGTTTTTAAATGGACTGAACATTATGAAGAAGCCTTTGTTAAACTTTAAAACTTGCTTGCTTCTACTCTTGTCATTTAAGCTCCTGATTGGTCATTACCTTTTGAAATAATGTGTCACGCTAGTAATTATATTGTGGGTGCTGTCTTAGGATAAAGAAAAGATAAGAAACATTATGTGATTTACTATGCAAGTAAAACTTTAAATAATGCTCAAATGAACTACACTACCACTGAAAAGGAATTACTTGCAGTAGTATTTGCATGTAAAAATTTAAATCTTATCTTGTTGGCTCCCCTGTTGTTTTTTTAGTGATCATGCAGCATTAAAACATCTTCTTTCTAAGAAGGATTCTAAGGCTAGATTGATATGATGAATTTTGTTACTTCAAGAATTCGATATCACAATCAAGAACAAGAAAGGCACCGAAAATGTTATCGCGAATCTTTGTCAAGATTGACAATAGATTCCACATCTGACATCACACCAATCAATTACTACTTTCCTGATTAATCTTTACTTTTTATTGCTACAATGTATTGGTTTGCTAATATTGTCAATTTTCTTGCTACAAGATATTTTCCAACTCATTGGAGTACCCAAAACAAAAGAAAGTTTTTAAATGAAGTGAAGAGCTTTTATTGGGATGACCCTACTTATTTAAATATTGTCCAGATCAAATATTTTGAAGATGCATTCTCAACAATGAGGTAAGTAGTGTCATTAAATTTTGTCATTCTGAGTCATGTAGGGATTATTTTTCATCAAAAAAGATAATTGCAAAAATCTTACAATATGGATTCTATTGGCCCACTATATTCAAGGACACACATGCATTTTGCAAAACTTGAGAAAACTTTCAAAAGTTAGGATATATTTCAAAACATCACATGATGCCTTTAAATCCTATTCTTGTTATTGAAATTTTTTACTATTAGGGTATAGATTTCATAGGTCCATTCCCTTAATCATTTGGTTTTTTGTATATATTAGTCGCAGTAGATTATGTTTCAAAATTCATAGAGGCAATTCCAAGTTAAAACAATGATCACAAAACAGAGATCAAGTTTTTGAAAGAAAATATTTTTAGTCGATTTGAAATCCCTCAAGCCATGATAAGTGATGGTGGAATACATTTCTGCAACAAGCCATTTAAATCTTTAATGAAGAAATAAGGAATCACATATAAAATCGTCACCCCTTATCATCTTCAAAGAAGTGGACAAGGAGAACTTGCTAATATGGAGATCAAACAAATCTTGGAAGACTGGTCTTTAAGACTTAATGATTCACTTTGGGCTTATCAAACTGCTTTTAAAACATCATTAGGTATGTCACCTTATAGGCTGGCTTATGGAAAATCTTGTCACTTGCCTGTGGAACTTGAACATAAAGCTTACAAGGCTATTAAAGCTTTCAATTCAAACATTGATTATGCTAGCCAGGTGTGTAAGTTATAAATAAATGAGCTTATAGAAATATGAAATGATGCATATGAGAATTCAAAAATTCATAAAGCAAGAATCAAAAAGTTTCATGACAAGAAAATCTTGAGAAAAACATTTGATGTTGGTCAAAAAGTTTTGCTTTATAATTCTCGACTCCACTGATTTAATGGAAAGCTAAGTTCAAAATGGAGTGGTTCATTTATTATGAAACATGTGTATCCTTATAGGGCCTTAGATATTAAGAATCCAATGAATGCAATGTTTTTAAGGTAAATGGACATCGTTTGAAAGCTTATTTTGATAATTTTCTTAGTGAAAATAAATCCATTGGTTTTGGTGATCCTGTTTATAAAGATTGATTATTTTGTTTTTCTCATAGTGTTTTTGTGTTTCTTTTTTGTGTGACTTTTGTTTTTCTAGTCTCTCTCAAACCCCAGTCAAATGACTTTTGTTTTACTAGTCTCTCTCAAACCCCAGTCATGACTGGGGTGGGGTTTGAGAGAGATTAGCAAAACAAAAGTCACACAAAAAAGAAACACGGGCAAGTGATAAGTTTTCCATAAACCAGCCTATAAGGTGATATACCTAATGATGTTTTAAACGCAGTTCGATAAGCCTAAAGTGCATCATTAAGTCTTAAAGACAAATCTTTTCGATTAGGGTTCACTGTTTTTTCCAAGATTTGTTTGATCTCCCTTTTAGCAAATTCTACTCTTCCACTTGTCTGAGGGTGATAAGGGGTGGAAAATTTGTATGTGATTCCATAGTTCTTCATTAAAGATTCAAATGGCTTGTTGAAGAAATGTGTTCCACCATCACTTATCATGACTCAAGGGATTCCAAATTGACTCAAAATATTTTCTTTTAAAACCTTGATCACTATTTTGTGATCATTGTTTCGACTTGGAATTGCCTCTATCCATTTTGAAACATGATCTACTGCAACTAATATGTACAAAAAACCAAATGATTGAGGGAATGGACCTCTGAAATCTATACCCCAACAGTCAAAGATTTCAATGATAATAATAGGATTTAAAGGCATCATGTGATGTTTTAAAATAGATCCTAACTTTTGATAGTTTTCACAAGTTTTGCAAAATGCATGTGTGTTCTTGAACATGGTGGGCTAATATAATCCACATTGTAAAATTTTTGCAATCATCTTTTTTGATGAAAAACGACCCCTACATGCCTCATAATGATAAAATTTAATGACACTACTTACCTCATTATCAGAAATGCATCTTTAAAATATTTGATCAGGAAAATATTTGAATAAGGGTTATCCCAATAAAAGCACTTCACTTCACTTCACTTAAAAACTTTCTTTTGTTATGGGTACTCCAATATGTGCTGACAAATATCCTATAGAAAGAAAATTGATAATATTAGCAAACCAAGACATTGTAACAATAAAAAGTAAAGATTCATTAGGAAAATAATCATTGATTGATGTGATATCAGATGTGGATTCTATTGTCAATATTGACATATGATCCGCGACAATATTTTTGGTGCCTTTCTTATTCTTGATTGTGATATCGAATCGTTGAAGTAACAAAATCCATCGTACCAATCTAGCCTTAGAATCCTTCTTAGAAAGAAGATATTTTAATTTTGTATGATCACTAAAAACAAGAACAGGTAAGCCAACAAGATAAGATCTAAATTTTTCACATGCAAATACTACTGCAAGTAATTCCTTTTCAGTGGTAGTGTAATTCATTTGAGCACTATTTAAAGTTTTACTTGCATAGAAAATCACATAAGGTTTCTTACATTATCTTTTCTTTATCCTAAAATAGCACCCACAACATAAATACTAGCGTGACACATTATTTCAAAAGATAATGACCAATTAGGAGGTTGAATGACAAGAGCAGAAGGAAGCAAGTTTTTAAGTTTAACACAGGCTTCTTCACAATGTTCAGTCCATTCAAAAACATTATCCTTTGTTAGGAGGTCACACAAGGACTTAGATATTACATTAAAATCTTTGATGAACCTTCTGTAAAAACCAGCATGTCCTAAGAATGATCGAACATCTTTAATAGATTTTGATGTTGGCAAATTAGCAATTAACTCGATTTTAGACTTGTCAACCTCAATTCCTGTTTATGAAACAATGTGACCAAGTACAATGTTGTTTGTTACCATAAAATACCATTTTTCCCAATTCAGCACAAGATTCTTCTCTTCACACCTGCTCAAAACCTTTTCCAAGTTAGTTAAACAATCATCAAATGAATCACAAAAAACAGAAAAATCATCCATAAAAATTTCAAGAAAACATTCAACCATTTCATTAAATATACTAAGCATGCTGAAATATGGCTGGTGCATTACATAATCCAAAAGACATCCTTTGATATGTAAAAGTACCAAATGGACATGTGAAAGTAGTTTTCTCTTGATCTTCAAATGTAATTTCGTTTTGGTTGTAACTTGAATAGCCATCTAGGAATTAATAAAATTCATGACCTTCTACTCTTTCTAGAATTTGATCCATGAGAGGTAAAGGAAAATGATATTTTTTAGTCATTGAATTAACTTTTCTATACTCAATGCACATGCACCAACCAGTAATAGTTCTAGTTGGAATTAACTCATTTTTCTCATTTGTTATTATAGTGATTCCAGACTTCTTAGGTACAACTTGGATAGGACTTACCTATTTGCTTAATGATTCCATTATCTAGAAGCTTAATGACTTCATTCCTCACTACTTCTTTCATATTAGGATTAAGCCTTCGTTGCATTTCTATAGAGGGTTTAACATTTTCCTCCAAATAAATCCTGTTTACAAATCAAAGGACTAATTCCTTTTATGTCAGTTATGGTCCATCTTAATGCATTTTTATGATTTTTAGAGTTTGTAATAACTTACCTTCTTGATGTGCATTAAGTTTGGAAGACATTATTACCGGAAAAGTTTCATTTTCTCCAAAAAATGAGTACCTGAGATCAGATGGTAACAACTTTAAATCAAGTTTTGGTGGTTGAACACTTGAAGGTACGTACTCAATTGATCGTGGTGACAATTCTTCAATTTTTGGTCTCCAACTACCTACATTTGATTCTTCCTAAAAATAAACCATTTGCAAATCTTCTAATTCATTAAACTCAGTTTAACTGGAAGTAGTTTCAAATTGATCATAAACTAATTTTTTAATAAAGTCTACTTCCTATAAATGATTATCATCTTCAGGTTACTTGCAAATGTTAAAAACATTCATTTCCAATGTCATGTTTCCAAAAGATAACTTCATTAGTCCATTCCCACAATTAATCAATGCATTAGAAGTTGCAAGAAATGAACGTCCTAAAATAACTGGAATTAAGTTACATACTACAACAGGTTGTGTATCCAAGACAATAAAATTTATGGGATAAATGAATTTATCAACTTGTAATAACACATCTTCAACTATTCATCTAGGCGCTTTTACAGATCTATCAGCAGGTAAGAGAGTTACAAAAGTTTGTTTTAACTCACCTAAATAGAGAATTTGAAAAACTGAATATGGAAGCAAATTCACTCTAGCTCCAACATCAAGTAAAGCCTTTTTAATTTTATGTTCTCCAATAAAGCATGAAATTGTAGGATAACCAGAGTCTTTATATTTCAAAGCATTATTGTTTTGAAGAATGACACACTTGTTCGGCTAAAAAAGTTTTATTTTTCACATTAAGTTTTCTCTTCACGGTGAACAAGTCTTTCAAAAATTTAGCATAAGAAGGTTCATGTTTAATAGCATCCAACAAAGGTATATTGATTCTTACGTGTTTAAAAGTTTCAAAGATTTTATAATTGTGATTAACTTTTTTTTTGTTTGGTCATGGCATGAGGAAATGAAAGTGTTTAGTGGGGAATCAGTCTGTTCTTTGCAATGTTCAGGTTCAACCTCTTCCTTACCCTCAAAGATTGATCATCATCTTTCTCACAAGGTTCAAGAATAGATTTTTCAATAACCTTACCACTACGGAGAGTAATGACTGATTTGACTTAATCCATGTTTTGGCTTACGAAGCTACTCGCACTTGAATTGTATTTTCCTATAGGATTTTGCTGTGGTTGAGATAAAAACTTACCTTTCTTCTGAAAACTTAGAGCATATGTGAATTTTGCAAGAGTATCTTTCAAATCTACCCAAGTTTGAGCATTTGAGTGTTGATTGTCTCTTGCTTTTCAATGAATGCATACAATGTTTCCTAAAGATTTTTTTTTTATGAGGAGGAGCATAAGGAGGTGTATATATATGAAAATTTTAAAAATTATGATGTGCTTGAAATGGTGGTTGTGAAGTTTGTGCTTTATTGTTACAACTTTTCCAATTGAAATTTGGATGATTTCTCCAACCAGGATTATACATTTATGAGTATGGATAATTATTTGGCTTTTAAAAATTGTTTAAAGTATTGACTTGTTTATTGAGACATTTCTTGAAAGAATGCAAAGTTGGACAATCATTGGTTGAGTGTTCATTAGTTTCACAGATTTGACACATAATTTCTTGAACAAATTTTAATTTACCACTCCTTTTTAATTCTATTGCTCGACTTTCTAGCTAAAGATGCAAATTTGGCTTGAAGGTCATGATATTTCCTAAGATTGTACATGCCTCCACTATATGTATGAGGTTGAGTTTTACCCGGTGCCTCATAAGTGCCTACAGTGTCCTAATTTTAACCATTTTCAGCTAACAAGTCCATATACTCCATTGCTTCATCAGGGTCTTTGTCTTCAAAAGTTCCATTGCACATAAATTCCACAATTTGCCTATCTTTAGGTGTTAACCCTTCATAAAAGTGTGAAACTAATCTCCATGTTTCAAAACTATGATGAGGACATGAATTAAGCAGGTATCTATATCTATCCCAACACTAGTAAAATGTTTCTCCTAATTTTTGAGTGAAAGTGGTGATTTGTCTTTTGAAAGAGTTTGTTCTATGAGAATAAAAAAACTTCTTCAAAAACTGTTATTGCATTTCATCCTAAGCATGAATGGATCCTGACCTAAGATTTTGCAACCATGTTTTAGCTTTATCTTTTAAAGAAAAAGGAAAAACCTTTAATCTAATGGTATTCAAACTAAAATTTGAGTCATTATAAGTGTTACAAACTTCTTAAAATTCTCTCAAATGCAAGTACAAATTTTCTAGATCTAAACAATGTAAAATATGTAAAAGTTGAATAATACCTGGTTTAAAATTAAAGTGAGATGCATTAGGAGCGAAATTATACATGATGGAGTACTTGTTACTGATGGATTCATGTGATCTCTAAGTGTTGTAACATAGTTATTCTCATTATGAAATAACCGGTTATCCTCTTCGGCTATTTTTCTGATAAGGATAAAAATTTCCTACAAAACCTACCACTTAATGTGCGTAACCAAACTGTCATGCAAGTGCAGAAAGAAAGAAGAAAAATAATAAAACAAAATAAGACAAAATAAAATATATAATTTATACAGTAACTTACCTCTTCGACAACAACGCCAAAAACTTGACATGATCAAATGATTGATATCTTCTCCCAAGTGCAAGAGTGTTAAGGTAATAAATTACTTGGTAAAACCGGGGTAGATCCACAAAGAGGTCAACTATATAAACCCACAGATAATAAAATAAACAGAGTTGAAGAAAATTTTGAGAAGTGATATTAATGTAAAGATTAAACAAGGATAAAACAATTGTCAAGGTTAGAGGATCCACTAAAGGTATTTCGAATAAATATAGTTCAAACTTTTTTTATTACTCAATTAGAAACCACACACAAAGGAGGTTCCAATCGGATGATTTATCATTAATGACTTATTATAAAATATTAATATAATCATATTAATTATCTTATTTGAGTAATGTTAATACTTGTAAATGTTGTCAGGTATTCATAGTATTAACTTATATCAATAACAAATCAAGTTCCTTTCATAACACAAGTGTTGGTTATCCATACAGTAGGCTATGATTCATAGTATTAACTTATGTCAACAACAAATCAAGTTTCTTTCATAGCACAAGTGTCGGTTATCCATACAGTAGGCTATGAAAGGATTAAGTATTTGTTGTACCAAGGGTTGTATAACATAAATCTATATTAATCATTTAACAAGCAAGGTATTAAGAATGAGTAAGATAAAAATTATAAAACATGTTAATAGCAAACTTTCTTGAATATAAACATTAAAGTACAAGTTGAGTTTATACTATACTTATTCTAACACCATTAGTGTAACCTTTTCACCTAGACAAAATAAACTTAGCTAAACATAATAAAGAAGACAAACATAAATAAATAAGATAAGAACATAATTATGATATAAGTTAACTAAGTATAGTAAAGAAAATAAAAAGCATAAACAAGAGATTAATGAAAATATAACATGAAATAAAACTTGAACATTACAAAAATATAAAGAAAGCAAGAGCAAGATCTTGATCTGAAAACCAAGATGTCTAAATGTATGAAAAATACCTTCTTTTATAGGCTAAAATTTAGAACTATTGATTTGATGACTAACTAATGAGTTGGTTGTCAACCATTGACTTGGTGGCTAGCTGTTGACTTCTTGGCTAGACAAAACATCATTGCTAACATCAGAATTTGAACAAATAGTCTTCATCAACGTTGTGGGCATTTATCTCAGCCTTCCAACACAAAATGAATGAGCTCATTTGGACTTCTATAACTCGAGATATGGGTTGAACACCAAACAGTGTCTGGGTTGCAGGAGAGATTTAGACTTCTCTTTTGTGCAGGAGACCAGTTTTTGAATTTTAAAAGCAAAGTCTATGGATGGTTGGATTACCCAAAAAGTTAGACAAATGCTTTTTCTTTATAAGCTCTTTATACAAAACCTTGATGAGATTTTTCTTCATAAATATTGTGAAAGAAGGGCATCTGTTGTTATCTAATTTCAACCCCATATAAAATCAAGAAAATAAAAATACAACAAAAAAAGAAAAAAATACAAGAATACAAGAATACAAGAGGATACACATGAAGAAAGTCTAGAAGATTACCCAAGTTGGTGATGAATGACCAAAATGACAAGTGAAAAATTTGAAGGACTAGAACATATAAGATTGAAAAAATTGGCAACCCAATCCTGATTGCAAAAGACCCATTCGGTGAAAATATTTTTATTTGGGGTAAAGGAATACAATTTGGATGAGTAAGAACTTAATGAGAATTTTGGAAGGCTTAATCAATTTTGTTGAGGACTTGATTGCAAGAAAAAAAAAACTCAATTTAGGTTTTAATTGGAAGAAATTAAAATTGAGGAACTGAAATTGAATTTTGAAAAGTATAATTGGTCAAATCAAGGCCTTAATTGTAAAAACAAAAATTTGACAGCCAATTAGGTGTTTTAATGAAGAAATTCAAAACCAAGTACCAAATCATAAAAAAAAAAAAAAACCAAGACTTTAAGGGTTGAAATTATCCAAACCAGGGCCAAATTCAAGAAAATTAAAAGTTTTATGGTCAATTAAGGGTCTGAATGCATAAATCAGAAACCGAGGACTAAGATGAAAATGACATTAAACTTTGGGGTTGGTGATTGAGTTTGGAAATGGTGAAATTGCATGAAATTAAAAAATTACAAGGCAATTAAAGATGCAATTAAAAGCAATTAGAAGAACAATGACTAAAATAAAATCTATCAAATTCCAAATTAAAAACTATAATTTCTAAGGATTTAACCTAGACAATGCGTCATTCAAACTCTATTAATCTTCTTCCATGGCAGTTCACAATGATCAGGTTGGCACCTTCCAAAAGCTCGTTGTGGAGTTTGGAAGTTTGCAAATGGAAGAGGAGCATCCCCTCAAAAACCCTATTTTCCATAAAATTAGAAGTTTACATCTCAATTCTTTCATATAAGTCCCAACATCTTGTCCCTAATTAGTCATCACTCAATTTTTAGATTCTGGGTTGATCAAGTTAGCACCTTCAAGCGAGTGAGTGTTGAGCTACAAACTTCTAAATTGATCAAGGTTGGATTTAAATAAAAGATGTGCACCCCGTCTACCAACTTCAAGTGGTCTTCAATGACGATAATGTCAGAATTGCTCCGACGAAGCCTTGAAAGTGGCTAACCCAGTTAACCTTGATTGAGATACCTATTTGCACAAAACAAACCAACTATTTCTTGTGCTGACACTTAAGAATTCCCATAGTATTCTTATCAAAGGCTGAGAAAACTTTTCTTAAGATCAAAGAGCTGAAACACTTTACCTTAGCCTCCAAGTTTAATCAAAACCACCTAAATCCAAAATCATCTATCCTGTGATAAAATTAGCCTAGTTTTGGTTTATTAGAACCCTAACAAACTCATCTAGAAGCTCTAAATTAGCCTATAAAAGGAGATCTAATCTAACAATAAAGAAGGGACGAAAAGAAATGAGAGGGTAGAAATTTGGTTAAGTTCTAAGGGATTAAATACCGAGTTCAAGAGCTTATAAAAGGTTCAAAGGTTTGGCCTTGTTGGGTTTAAAGAGAAGAAAAAAGAAAAGCATCAGGAGAAATCTACCTCCATTAAAGATTTTAAGTTTTGAAGGTATACTTTTGCAAACTTTAAAAGTGGAATCCATAAGGCTTACTGGATTCAAAACCTTCTGTTTGCTATATAATGCAATGTTTTTTTTTTTAATATATTGATATGAAGATTGGTGTCCTGGTATGTTATGCTTGCATTTAGTTTGATTGAAATCTATCGAATGTGGCAGCAAGGTGTTTAATATTTTTTTTTGATTTGTTAATGCATTTTTCCAGGCTTCTGAGAGTTGTTTTAGTCCTATGGAGTGTTAAAGTGTCAGTTTCGAACCTCAGATTAGTTAAGCATGCTTGTTGTTTTAATTTGGCAGTTTTGGAAAATGGAACTCAATGCATGTTTATAATGATTTGATGTTTTTATTAGTTTCTTTTTATTCAACTATGTTTGGTATTAATAATGTGGTTTGTGATGACCAAAAGCAGTAGGTTTAAAAGCCTAAAAGTCCATTTTCTGGGTTTGGCAGCGTGTTCTTGGGAAGAACATTGATTTAACCTCATGATTTGTACTAGTTTTGGTCCATTTCTTTGCAGTAAACTATTTGGCAACTCGATTAATTTATTATCTAGGATTTATTTGTATCATTAATAATTTTTTAGGGGTTTTAATCTTAGGGTTTTAGTTTTGAACAGAAACCTATTTTGATCAAATACTGGCTTTTTTAGTGATAATTGATGGGTTTTAATGCTTAATTCTTGATCTATACATGTTTATGAATAAAACCATGCCTTTGTTTGTTTGAAATTTAGTCTAGGTTAGGTTTCATGTTGCTGGGTTCGAGTTTGAATGTTCTTCATGTTCTTCATTTTCTTTTTGTTTGATTCGTTTTGTGTAGGAAATTTTAAGTTTTTTATAGTTTTTTTATGTTTAATCAGTTTTTGACTTTGGTCTTTTTTTTTTTGTTTTCGGGTCAAAATCTAGTTGGATATTTAAGGCTTTGTTTGGTTTGCTATATATATATATATATATTATAAAAGGATCTTTGGCCTAAGCAAGTGTTTGACAAACACAACTATATGCCTATTTTGGCAGCTTTCTAAGAAAGAAAACGGTTTTTTTTACCAAACATAGCCTTACAAAAAAATTTAAAAATTAAAAATTAAAGAATGATAATAAAAAATAGTCATTAAAAAAATGATATTTGTTTGTTGCATACAGCCCAATCTTTATCAAAATTTGCATTTTTATTTATAAAAGGAAAAGAAATTAGTATTGTTTTATAAAATACTTGTGTAGATTTTCCTTTGCATTGTTTTTTGGAATTTACAACAAGTTTGTAAAATTTCTTAAGGACTTGGCTAATATTTCAATAACCCTAAAATTTTTAATTTATAGAAATTAATTGTCAATGCTAGTATAAATGTTGGGCCTCTAGGTAGGTTGATATTTAAATATCAGAAGTTAACTAGAAAAATTTCAAAATTATTTTTAGATATTCACCAATTTTAATTGGAATTATTTTTCACCATAGTATATGAATTGTGAAAAACTCTTTTGCTTTCCAGGATAGGTGAACCCTGTCAAGGCACCTACATAGACCCTCCATAAGAATTTATCTTTGCATACAAGCCTATAATAAATTCAAAATATCAAATTTATTCATAAGAATAATTTTTATCTTGATTCTTAGACTGACCATTGGTAAGAACCCATCAAAACCTTTAAATCATATGAAGACCACGTAATGCAGTTTATCTCAGGTAAAATGCGTTACGAGTGTTAATATCTTCTCTAGCCATAATCATTCCCGTACCCTAGGATTTCTGTTAAGACCAGTACACCCGAGTCTTCTAGTGACCTTGAACTAAACAATTAGGTGGCGACTCCTTAACTCCTGACATCGCTCAGCCATGTGGGACAGTATGGATGGAGAGTAATTGTATTAATTAAAGTTGGTTGTATGGACAGAGCCTAAGTATATAAATTAAAATCAGTCGTATGGATAGAGCCTAATTATATAATTTAAAGTCAGTTGTATGGATAAGAGACTAATTTTATAAATTAAAATTGGTTGTATGGACAAACACTAATTATTTAAATTAAATTTTTTTGTGTGGATGGAGACAAATTATGTTAAAAATAAGTTGGTCATAATAGTGGGGACTATCATGAGAAAACAAGTCGGCCGCAATGGCAAGAACTATAATGTGAAAATAAGTTGGTCGTAATGGCAGGGATTGTAATAAGAAAATAAATTGACTGCAATGGTGAGAACTACAATGTAAAAATAAATAAGCCATAATGACAGGGACTAGAATGTAAAAATAAATCGATTACAATGGAAAAGACTATTATATAGAAATAAGATAGCCACAATAGCAGGGACTAATAAATTAAATAAATCAGCCATAATTAAAGGGATTAATATGTGAAAAACATGTCTATCATAATAACGAAGATTAGTTTGTAAAGATGCAATGACCAGATTTATCTAAATTAAGAAATGTTTTGGGAAATACAAGTTAGGTTGCTTTGGAGTAAATGGTTATGTAGCCAATTCAAAGGAAAATGAAAGGAATAATTAATTCTTATTATGGAAAATGAAAGTTATTGAGCTAGTTATAATGGCAGAAACTATGCTAAGGAATTTTACTAACCATAATGATGGTGTTTTAGTTGAAAAACAATTAATCAAATGAAATGGAACTATCATATATGTATTTGTAACTAAGGTTTAGAATAGAACATAAGTGGAAGGTGTATTTACATGCTTTTATTTATTACCTACACTACCATGTATTTAAAGTCCATCTTACTTACCACCACAACAGTGATTTCTTTGTAGGGACTACGTAATTTTTATGTTAGGATCAAGAATTTTGTAATTTCTATTGAATGGCATGTAGTTAAACTTGATGTATATCTTAAGTTATAATATTTTGAAACTTATAAGTAAAATGATGGACTATTAATTATTCTAGGTTTCATTGTGTGTGTGTGTCTTGTAAAATAATATAGACTCTGCTTGATATGAATATGATGAATATTTGTAATTGATGAAATTTATTTGGATGGTATGCTTGAGGCTACATATGATTATTGGTTGCATGAGCCAAATGTGTTTTGGGTTATTGTTGTGTTTACAAGTATTAATGTATGATAAGATTTTTGGTAGGGGGTATAGGGAAAACTCTATTGAACTTTTGTTAGATTGGAAAAAAATTTTATTTTAAATGGAAAATCCTTTATATGGTTAATATTCATACAAAATGTACAATTTGTGTTTCTTATGTGTTGATTGGGAAGGACTTCGTATAGGGGAGAATATGTCAATATATATATATAAAAAAAAAATCACTCCACTTTACATGTATATGATTAATGGAAAAGATGAAGTTACATAAAAAAAATCATAGGGGTGTTAAAATTGGTTTCAAAGTCAAAGTGTGATTCAGCAGACTATATGAACTTGAAATGGAGTGCATTGTGAGGGAAGTTGTTATTCTACGCAATAAGCTTAAGGGTTTGACTGATAGGTAAGTTGTATTATTGTTTGATTGTTTTTCTAAGTTAAGATTTTATTCATTTGTCTTTTTCTAAAGTTTAAGACAAATCTTCAATTTGTGACAAAGTCTCCACCTTATTAGGTGTCAATCGGCCAGAATGGATCACACTAACGTATGGTCAGGTGTTAAGTAATCATTTTCGTGTAAGTTTTGTCTAATTTGGTGAAGAGTTGAAGCACAAAACACTTCGGAAAGAAGGTCACTCGAGCAATCTCTCTAGAGAAGAAGATGAACAATCAACTCCAAAATGGCGCTCTTTTGGCAAAGTACATTTTAGTCCTTTTATTTTTTATTTCTCTGAAGTACACCCTTGATTGGCTTCAAATTTTCAATTTTGTTCAATATTGCCCTTGATGAACTTTAATTTCAACCCCAGATTTCAGGACCTTTTTCATTTTAGTTCTTGGTTTCGGATTTTTTAATTTAACCTCTAATTGACCATTAAACTTTCAAATCTTTCCAATTTCACCCCTGATTTTAACCAATTGGGTTCCCAGAGTTCGACATCTTTTCCAAAATGATCATTGGCAGCGAATTTCTTCAATTTAGCCTTTAATTGACCCAAAATCTTTGATATTCTTGTAGTTTTACCCCTGATTTCAATTAATTAACTTAGTAAAAATTAAATTTGGTCTCCTAAAATTTAAATCTTCTCAATTAAGCCCAAATTGGGGTCCAAAACTTATTTTTTTTACCAATTAAACCCCTAATAAAATGAATTTCAGCCATTTAAAATATAATTAAGTCCTTGTACTTAATTAAATCCTTCAATTGAACCCAAATTAATTCTTAAACATAATTAAACTTTAAGTTGGCCCACGATTAGATCAAATTAGCCTATTAAAACTCTAATTATGCCTTTAGGCTTAATTTTTATGCAAATTCATCGAATAATGATTTAATTTGACATTGAATCTGCATTGTCTATCTAATTTTGAGTAAACAGGGTACAATTAAACTCCTGATTCCATACAGAATTGCAGCTTGATTTTTTCTACGTGTGAAATCCTCCCAGCTTGCTTTTGCCAAAATACTAGTTATTTTTTATTCTTTTATTGTAGAAAGAAAAAAAAATGAATTTGAGGAATAACACATAAATGGGTTATGACAAGAACAATACCTTTTTGTATTGTAACATGTTAGGTGAGTGCTTGCAGTTTGTTAAGGTTGCTTTGGATGAATGTTTGTTGTGCGAAGGGTTGATAATATTTCATGGAAGGTGTTTAATAAAATGCTTGAACTAGGATGAAATGAATGTGTAAAAAATTTGATCAAAGCATTATCCATGAGCATTAATTTGGATTGATGAATCCAAACCTATAATTAAGCTAAAACATGAACAATGGACAATAAAATTGGATGTATGCTAAACTAAAAAGGAAGGCAGGTTTTGAAAATTTTAAAGAAGTTCTTTCTTATAATGATGTTTTTAAGGAATCAATAAATCATATTGAAAGGTATAGTTAACTTGTAAATTAGACTTCTTCACTCATTTTCCAGTCGAGAATTAAGCTATTTAACACGGTGTTTACAATTCTCCCCTCTTTTTAAGATTTTATCTGCAAAATCAATAATCATTTCTTCTAGAAATAGGTCTAAATACTTCTTTTTTAACTACGACTCTCTTTCTCAAGTCTCCTCTTCTACTTGAGAGTTTCTCCACATTACCTTAATTAGGGGCACCATTTTGTTATGTAATGTCTTCTCACCTCGGTCAATAATCTTTATTGGCTTAACCTTAAGTGTTAAATCTCCTCGAATTTCCATTGGCATCTGCAGTAGAACTTGAGAAGGTTCCAATTTAGCATTACAAAGCAAAGACATAAAACACATTATGTATCTTTGATATTTAGGATGCCAATGTTAACTGATGGGCCACTAGTTCAACCATTTTTATAACTATACAAGGCATTATATATCTCGATGCTAACTTCTATTTCTTTCGAAATCAATTGAATTCTTTTAGGGAGAAACTTTTAAGAATGTTTGATATTTTAATATAAATTTTAAAGTTCCCCTTCGATTATCAACATAACTTTTTTATCTATCTTGGGCTCTTTTCATTCTTGCTTTATTTATCTATATTATGAGGTTCCAAACCTCCTACATCTAGATCTATTGAAAGGTTATTTCAATCCTACTCATCTCCTCAAAAAAGAGTTTTCAATTATGAAGCAAACACAAGAGGTTTTCCAGCCTCTTGATCTTTCACCATCAGATTGCCTTATTAAGATGATAGTTCTGCTTTTCGTGCCTTCGCTTTTCCACTATAGCTTGGTAATATGTTATCTTGAGTCTCAAGTCTTTGCATGAATTTTGTAACGATCATCTTCAGTCTCCAACTCCTAAACCTTATTTCGAACTACAAAGCTTTTTTTGTTGACTTTATTTGAAGTTATTGTGCTTTCTATAATTTGTTATACAAGTCTTCTATAATTGTAGCTACCACATTACTTGTACTCTCTAATTCATTAAATTGAGTTTGAGCTCTTGTTACAACTAATGATAACTTTTTTGCTATCTTGGGGAGTTCTTTATCATCAAGTCTTTGTTGATTTTTTGTGTTGTCTACACCATCATCACTTGCTTCTTGAATCAAATTAAGGTTCAACTTTTCAAGCTCAAGAACAGAGTTTAGTTCCAATAACTCGTTTTTAACTACAAACTACAATTCTCTTATGATATTGGTACAAGCAAACAATCATTTTTTATGATGTACTTATAATTTTATTGTGGTTTTATTAGGCTCTTATTTATACAGTTACATATTCTTCTCTTTTCTTTCAGAGACCTTATGTACTCAAAACAAAAACCCAGCATCCATGGTTGCCCTTAACTTTCTCGATAGTGTTTCAGTAGGGAAATAAAAGTCTTGCAAAAAAATTAAAGACTTCTTAATTTTCATAAATGAATTTATTAAAACACTAATGTGATACATAAGCTCTATAGACTTACTTTCTAAGTTGTCATTGATTTTAGCTAATTCATTCATGCATGTGTTTGACTTAGAACCAAGCATAAAGATACTCTATTCAGATATCCTCTTTTTGTCTTCTACAATAGAAATATCATTTAACATCTTTGATAATGAATCCTCTAGTGATTTCCATATTTAACAAGGCAGTTGCCAAATCAATAGACTCGGCTTATTCTATTGACTTTCTTAGTTTATTTTTCTAATTTAGTTTTGTTGTCCAAAACATGATTATTTTGTTTTGTTAGCAAATAAACATTGATCTCTACTTAAGATAATGTATCTTTAAGAAACTTTATAGTTTTATATGACTCTATAGGTTTGCTAGTTTGAAATGTAATATCGTCTCTTACTTTTACTAGTTCAACTTCCACAGAAACACTTCTTAGTTAAGCCTCTTATCTCTCTTCGATGATTATAGAAATATCATTTTTTACTAGTGACAATAATGTTTTGCTTTTGTAACTCAAGCTTTAAATTCTCAAATTCTAAATTATTCTAGAAGTTTTCATAGAGCATTAATTCTTGATCTTTGATATATAAAAAGACCGCATTCTTTCAAGCACTTCAACAACAATAGAAGTATCAAAAGAAAAATTGCTTTCTTCTTTCATCTTTCCAGACCATTTATTTATAGGTATGGATAAATCATAATTATTATAATAAACTTTAAGATTGCTTGTTGTTATTCTAGAGTAGTCTAACAACATCTGCCAAAAGTAAAGCACTTAACCGAATAATCTCAATTTATATAGATGTCTTCACTTCAACAAACTCTTTTAGAAAATCATCTATTTAACCCTTTGTTTGGTTAACTATGGGGGATTGAAAATCCCTAATTGAACTTTTAGGGTTTATATAATTTTGAATGGAAATGCAAAATTGTGTAATTATTGGTTAATTGTGGATGTGATGATATGAATAAAAATCAAATTGAAGAAATTAAAAATTGATTATGGAATTTGAAACATTAGAATGGCTGGCCATGGTTTAGAATTTTTAAGGATTTAGAAATTTGACTAAATTGGGTTGTTTATTATGTTTTAATGATATTGGGGATGTTTGAAATTTGTTATGAATATTATAAAGTGAATTGCTAAGAATTTACTTGTTGTTGGTATATTTTGGAATGGTAAAAATGTGGAAATTGGTGAATTTTTGTAAGTTTTGGTGTTTAAATTATCTGTTATGCTTAAATTGGATCGGTGTGATGATGTTAGTGTGTTATTCTTGATTGTAATTCATTTGAAATAAGTTGTTTGGATAATAATTTATGTTTGTAAAATATGGGGAAATCGAAGTATAGAAATTGGTGGAATTGTATAAGCTTTGGTGTTTAATTGATGTTGTTTTGCTTAAATTAGATTGGTATGATGATGGTAGTGTGTTATGCTTGATTGTGATTCATGTGGAATAAGTTGTTTAGGTATTGGTTTATGTTGTTAAATGTGGGAAAATAAAAGTATGAAATTGGTGGAATTGTGTTTAATCATGATTGTGATTCATGTGAAATAAAATGTTTAAATATTGGGTTATGTGTTGTAAATATTGAAAGATGGAAGTATGAGAATTGGTAGATTTGTATAAATATTTAGGTTTTATAACGATATTGTGAAATTTAAAAATTGATTGCAAGATTGTGATTTAAATGGTTATATATGTTGTGTCTTGGTTGGTAAGTTGGTAAAATAGAAAATTGATATGTGTGTGTGTGTGTGTGTTGGATGCATAATGAAAGTAAGGAATGTGAAATTATATGTTAAATGTAAGTTGAAAATATAGAAAAATATGAAATTGTATTTGAGATATAGATTAATAGAATGAAATGAATAATGATGTGTTTGAATAAGTATAAACAATGAGTTGAAGTGATATGAGTACTAATTGGAGATGTTTTCTTGAAAATCAAAAGGGACATCCGAGGTTGAACCAGTTATTGAGGCTACCTATGAGTATTGGTGCATGAGTAAATGTGTTGAGTTATTGTTATGTTTGCAAGTATTAATACGAGATAAAATTTTAGGTGGGTCCCCGTACATGATAAACTCTATTGAAATTTTATTAGATTAAAAAAAATACTTATTTAAAATATAGAATCCTTTACATGGTTGATATGCATGAGAAATCTGTAGTTTGTGTTTTTATGTGTTGATTAAGAAGGGCATTGTATAGGGGAGACTTTGACAATGTAAAAAAAAAAAAATTCACTTCATTTTACATGTATATAATTAATGGAAAAGATGAAGTTGCATAAAAAAATCACGGGGTGTGAAAAGTAAACTATACAATTCAACTACATAAACCTTTCTTAAACCCTCTAGATACTAAGTGACTTTCCTTGCATAAATGGCTAGCGATCTTAGTACTTGAATAAGCTTAAAATATTTATTATCTCTTGTGATCAAATATATCAAAGTTGTACTTAGCTTGTTCATTCACCAAAACTTGATTATCTTTGTACTTATACCTATATTTAAATTTAAAATTATATTTTCTTCCATTTTTAACTACGACAAACAAGACAAGCATTTCAAATCTCCCATTCCATGTTGCCACTCTTACCTCATGGATGATACATTTTTACATTGTTTTGCTTGAACCATATGGTATATTAAACTTCCAAAATTCAAATTTCTTGGTCTATTCTATGTTACTCTAAATGGCTACTAGCCTTCTTTTATATAAATAAACCTCTTCTTATATATTTTATAAGTTTGTAACAATCATTGAGCTAAAAAATTTATATTCTTACATAATGATCTCCTTTTTACTTTGAGCTTACTTTTAATTAATATCATACATATTGATTGCATCTATACCTCACCTAAAAAAAGTTAGATTTCACCTACTAAGAACATGAGTTTTCATGATTTCATTTTATAATCTTTCTTGTGATGGTATATTATTTTCACTTTTTAAAGTGAAATTTATTGCTAAAATATAACTAAGATTATAACTGCTTGGCTTTTAGTTGTAAGCTTTTTATGAGAGCTCATATAGGTTTTTAGTCTATATCAATGAAAAAGGGTTAGCTAGTTTCAATATTTTCATGTGAAAAAAAATTGGTGGTCTTGATTTTAAGCCCAAAATAAAAAAATAAAATATGTTGTAGAGGTTTGAATCTTGATCCTATAAAATGATTCATTGTTAGATGTGGTTTATCCCGTGAAATAGAATGTAAGTGATAATACAAGTTCAAGCTTATCACTTAGGAAGTGGAGTAGGTTGTTAGTGTTGAATCAGTATAAAATTCATTTGTACGCTCTTTCTTATATCTATAAATTTTTTTTACTATTATTAACTTGTTGAGTTGTAAATTGTGTGCATAAACAAGTCATTGCCGTGTGTATATTCTAAAATAGTTGAGGTGGTGTGTTTATGGGTGTTATTGTGTTGTTTGTGGTTATTTAGAAACCAAATTGTTTGGGATTAGTTATTTAATCTCTAGCCTGTTTAGAAGTGTGGTTGTGGTTGGTTTTCAAAGTGTTTTTCATATCGAAATGCATCAAAATAATGTTTTTTTATTTTTAAAAAATTATTTTTGAGATCAACACATCAAAACGATCTAAAAAATATAAAAAATTTTATTTTTTAGCAAAATAAAAATTAAATTTTTTAAAAACACGGGTTGTCCTGTATTTCCAAACTTAGCCTCCACTTTCAGCTTTGTTTGAGAATGAGATTATGCTTTTTGAAACACCTCTTTTACATATATTTGTCTAGGCTTGCATTGGCCACAAGACCAGAAAGGTTTGATTGGCATGAGATTAAAAAAAAAAAAAAAACCACCAAACGAGAGTTTTTATATTTAGGACATAGATTTTTAATTTAAATTCAATTAATAAATAAATATTAAAACATTGATGGCAAGTTAATATATATATATATATATATATATATATATATGATAAACCATAAACGAGATTATATACATAATTATATTGATTATAACAACAAAATATTGATACGTGAAAGAAATATTAATAGAATGAATTAAATTATTAAAATGACAAATATTAGATCTTTTTTAGAACTAGGATATAATGCTATATATAGTGCATGAAACCAAATGTAGTCATAATTATAATGTAATTAACTATTTATTAAATTTAATTATAGTGTAGAGTTATTTTCATCAATGTTTCATAGAGTATTTTAAAAATGTCATATATGTTTTAAAAACCTAAAATATTAAATAAGAAATTTTTCTGTTCTTTTATAATGAAATAGAGAAAAGAAAAGAAAAATAGTTTGATGGAAAATATAAACATTAAAAGAAGGAAATCAGTTGTCAATGTATTGATCAATTACTATTTTAATACTATAGGGACTAATTAATTATTCTTAATAAACTACAAGGACTATGAAAAAGTGAGTGACAAATGTTAGAGTATAGCTCAACTTGAACGAACGGATATGTTCATCTAAAAAAGAACAATTCAGTTCAGCCATTCCGCTGCTGATTAATAATTTCGCGAACATACTGAATAAGCTTGTTAAGCCACCGTGACTACAAGAAAACGGACAATTCCATGTCCTCTACCACTATCTTCACTACTCCTCCACCACCACCACCACTACCACACGCCAACACAACCCGCTCCTCCACCACTCTGCACAACCCTCCACCAGAAAAAATCGCAATTTTAATCGACAAATCCAAATCCTTAAACCATCTCAACCAAGTCCACGCCTTTCTCTACCGCCACAATCTCCAGGACCACCCAATCCTCAACTTCAAGCTTCAACGTTCTTACTCCTCTCTGGGTCACTTAAACCGCTCTCTTGCACTGTTTAACAAAACCCAAAACCCCAATGTCTTTTTTTATACTTCTATTATTCATGCCCACACTATTCACAATCTACATCACCTAGCACTTCTTTTCTATGTCCAAATGTTGAGTCAAAATGTATTCCCTAATGCATTTACTTTCTCATCGATATTGAAGTCATGCCCGATTGAACCTGCAAAATTGCTACATGGGCAAGCAATAAAATTTGGGTTTGATGCAGACTTGTATGTGAGGACTTGTCTTGTTGACGTATATGCAAGAGGAGGCGATGTTGTTTCTGCGCGTACGCTGTTTGATGCAATGCCTGAGAAGAGTTTAGTTTCGTTGACAGCGATGATTACTTGTTATGCTAAGTATGGGATGATTGACGAGGCAAGAGTGTTGTTTGATGGGCTGGAAGAGAGGGATGCCATTTGTTGGAACGTTATGATTGATGGGTACGCGCAACATGGATTACCTAATGAAGGATTGTTGTTGTTTAGACAAATGTTGAATGCCAAAGTGAGACCGAACGAAGTTACTGTGTTGGCTGTTCTTTCTGCTTGTGGGCAAACTGGGGCTTTGGAGACGGGAAGGTGGGTTCATTCATATATTGAGAATAATGGGATTGGGATTAATGTTCGAGTAGGTACGTCTTTGATTGATATGTATAGTAAATGTGGGAGTTTGGAGGATGCGCGGTTGGTTTTTGAGAAGATCAGTAACAAGGATGTTGTTGCTTGGAATTCGATGGTTGTTGGGTATGCAATGCACGGATTTAGCCAAGATGCTCTGCGGTTGTTTAAAGAGATGTGTATGATCGGATACCAACCTACAGATATAACGTTTATTGGTGTATTAAATGCTTGTGGTCATGCTGGTTTGGTCACTGAAGGATGGAAATTTTTCTATTCAATGAAAGATGAACATGGGATTGAACCCAAGGTTGAGCATTATGGGTGTATGGTAAATCTTCTTGGCCGTGCTGGGTATTTAGAAGAAGCGTATGAACTTGTTAAGAACATGGAGATTGATCAGGATCCCGTATTGTGGGGAACTCTGCTTGGGGCTTGCAGGCTCCATGGCAACATTGCCCTGGGAGAGCAAATAGCGGAGTATCTTGTTAGCCAGAATCTTGCAAATTCAGGGACTTATGTTCTTCTTTCTAACATTTATGCAGCAGCTGGCAATTGGGAAGGTGTGGCGAGGGTGAGGACCTTGATGAAAGAGAGTGGGTTTGAGAAGGAGCCTGGTTGTAGCTCGATTGAAGTGAATAACAAGGTGCATGAGTTTTTGGCTGGAGATTTGAGACATCCGAAGAGCAGAGAGATCTATGAAATGTTGGAGGAGATAAATGGCTGGCTTAAAACTCATGGTTATACCCCACAGACAGATATTGTATTACATGACTTGGAGGATGCGCAAAAGGAGCGGTCACTTGGGGTTCACAGTGAGAAGCTTGCCCTAGCTTTTGGGCTTATAACAACCAAACCAGGCACGACAATAAAGATCGTAAAGAATCTGAGGGTCTGCGCGGATTGTCATGCTGTGACAAAGTTGATTTCGAAGATCACCGGACGCAAGGTTGTAATGAGGGATCGAAACCGTTTCCACCACTTTGTAAATGGCTTATGTTCTTGTGGAGACTATTGGTAAATTGTACATCTAGCCTGGGATTGTGAATAAATTTGTGATCCTGTATTGCCGCATAAAGCAGTTATTTCTAAGAAATGTTTTCCAGGCCATCATCATCTCACTGTTTTAATGTACTTGAATATTTCCACAAAAGCCTTTCATATTGAGATCAGATGTGGTTCTCGTTGGCCTGCAGATGACGCAGTCCCGCTGCAAACTGGAATACATGCCAGTCTCGGTAGCAGCACTGCACGTCTTCGATATTCAGTATGCCTACTATACAAGTGCCAATTTCTTTTATGTTTATAGAAAGAAACCACAATTATTCCATTATTGAATGTGTGGGTGCTGGTGCGCACACCAGATGTTCTTCAGTTCTGGGCAGGATATGAAACAGTGGACAACTGAAATTTCAGAAACATGGATGCTTCATAAGAAATAGTAATGTAAACGAAGCTAAAAAGGATCCAATGCAAACAATTCTGTACATAATTGTTCCCGAACCATGTCCTACAGAGCAGATGCCTAGCTAACAAATTGGCTGGGGAGATTCACTTGCGACTTGCAGCAATCTTTGAATTACAAATTAGTAACACCTATAGCTACCAAAAAAATGAAAAACCTACCAAATCGAAGAACTTTTCACATCCCCATAGAAGGAAAGCTCACTTCCACGGGAAACTGAAGACCAGCTAAATAGAATGCTACCACAAGCTCCAAGAAATCCCAGCCGATCCTAGCACCTCACAAGTTTTCACATTCTGAAATCTAAAACACAAACTGTATTGTTCGCAAAACAGGCAGCAATTTTATCACCTTCCTTATTCCAACAAACTTCAAATATTCCCCCGTTGCCAGCATATGTTTTCACAATCTTTCCTTCCCTCAATGACCAAATGTTGATGCATCTATCAAGAGATCCACTTGCCAGGTATTCTCCATTAGGACTAAATGCTACCGAATACACAGGCTCCCTGGAAATTCAATTATAAGACATTCATCAATAATAGCTACAAATAGAGCAGTAACAATTTGATTAATCATAAATTCAATTATCTGTTCAATGACAGGATAACAGAACGAAAATGCATTCCTCTTTAACTAGAGCAGTCCTGAAATTCCAGGGACTAAAGCAAGAGAGGATTGCAGATCCATCAGGCATTGATCAGCCAAACTCAACAAGTATCAGTTTAATATTTGATGTTAATAAAAAAGAAAAGAGGTCAGGAGAAAAATTGGAGCAGAAGTCAAGAATTTTCAAAAGAAAATAACAGGTTGATATCACAGGAAGTCAGATTTCAGAGCAATGAATTAAGATAACTTCAAATATTGGCTCATTTAATCTTCAAGCATTCAACTACCTAGAAGCTGATAATGAAACTAATTTTTTTTCTCCTGATCCTTCAATATGAAGAGAGAGAAAAAGTTAAGTGTATACCTGTGTCCATTCAAACTACAGAGAAGTTTCCCAAATTCCACGTCCCATAACTTCACTGTTGAGTCAAATGATGCACTATACAGAAAGCAGAACCGCATAATATCAGAAAGTAAACATAAAACAATTCATCAAAGTTGACCTGAATCATACAATGTGATACAAGAACTTGATGTTTCATGATCCTATACAAAACTAGGATTAAGACTAACAGGATTTCTTGAAAATTAGCAAGACAAATGTCAGACAGTAACCAGAACTACTTAATTTGTAATGCACGTGTCTGTGCATGCAAGTGAAGATGCACCAATAACATTAAAGTTAAAAGCAGTAGTTTTACCTAGCCAGCACTAATGGTTGGTTGGGATTGTTTGTACCAGGTCCAGTGGGGCTCCATCTGATAGTATAAATCTCCTGCAACACGATTAATAAAGATTCATGGTAGCAATCCAATGTGCTATATAAAGAGAATGCATCAACACCAACAAATCTTGAACTGCAAAAATAAAAGGTAGGCGGTACCTTAGAATGTTCCCTTAAATCATGAACATACTTCTCCTGCTTCATGCTCCATATCTGCAGTACAATTTCATCAGTTGCCAACCACGAAAATAGCAAGCTAACAAGAAATGAAATAGGACTTCAAAGGGCTCATAAGCAATGATAAATCAGGGGATTATGTTTAAAATAAAAGCACAGAGATTAGTGTAGGGCATTCATGAGTCATAAATGAACAAATATAATACCTGAAAACTAAAATGTAAATCAGTGTATAGATGACATAAAAAAAAAGGCACAGATAATAACCTTAGCACTGATATCATCAGAGCAAGATGCCAACCATGAACCTGTAGGATCCCACTTGACACAATTAACCTCGCCCTGAAATTGCAAAAAGGAAAAAATATAAGCAGCATGAAAAGCTTTGATTGTTGCTTGTTGCTCAAGAAAAATTCATTTGACTGCAAAGCTTTAAGTTGAATACTGCAGTTATAACCCACTCAATAAATAGCATCATCAAGTTTTCTATGTAGCGCAGAGAACCACAACAGTGCAACCTGGTGGTTCGTCAGATTAGGCATCCAGGTCAATTAAATAACAATGCAATGCTAGTCAATCATTGATTTGAAGTATGAAATTATTCTATATTTATTTATTTTACCAGATTGGTGGCTTCCTACTAAATTAATCAGACTTGGTCTCGCATTGCCCCATTGATAATATCATACACACACAAGGTTCGGTTGTGGATTCTCAGCCCCTCTAGAATCTGACCCAATTGTTTTTAAAAAATAATCTGCCAGCTTACTTGAGATATAAAAAGGCTCTGACTAAATTACTTTGGGCATGTTTGAGTAGAACAGCATGAACAACATGCACTTGTAGAAAGATAGTACAAACCTGATGTCCAGCAAAAGTTTTAATAGGGCGCGTTTCTCCAACTTTGCATACATATATCATATTGTCAGTGGAGCTTGTTGCAAATGAAACATTATTGCGCCAGTCAACATCAAGTGTAGGACCTAAAACAAATACCAATATGAAAGCAAATGTAACAATAATCAGTGATTTCTTTCTTCTGACAAAAGACTACTGATTCTAGCAATTTAAGAGCAATTTAAAACCTGAATGAAACTCAAACTGCTGTTTCCATTCCTCAGCCCTCACATCCCACACAATTGCTGTTTTATCACAGCTTCCAGTTAGCAGATAATCCCCCTTCTTGTTCCACTTCAAAGTAAATATGGGTCCTTTATGCTTACTCAATGTAGTCTTTAGTTCACCTGGACAAGGGAAAAGATCCAGAAGATAAGCTAGAGTTCCAAATTGCACAGAAAATCTGAAGTAAAAGCACGATTTCAATCAACAACAGAATAATAACATATGCATACATGTGTGTACACATATTTTTATAAAAAAAACTGCTGTATTGGTTTGTCTAAGTGACAAGTTGATAGTGGCACGCTTGTGTTAATATACCCTACCCTTCAGAGTGAGAAATGAACACTAAAAAAAACAAGAAAAGATATCTGAGCTCCCTTTATTGTTTATTTTTACATATATGACTTGCTGCTCACTTTCAGCCTGAAATAGAAGGGAATGAAACAGATCATTTGAAATATCTTACCGTCTGTACTCCAAATTCTTGCTTGCCCATCATAAGAGCCAGTTGCAAGTAATGTTCCCTCACCCTGTACAATAGAAGGTAAAATAGTGATGAGTACTTGTGAGGAAAATAGATTAATTTGACATGTAAAATTAATTTTCTCGATCCTGCAACAAAGGAAACACCCTGCCTATCAGCTTCAGTTCGAGCCCATTTGAAGTTGAGTAAATGATTTGCCATGTTAAGCTTCCTTTTTTCCTTCTCCATTGAAATTACATAATATGATACACAGTCATAAGCCCATCGGAATCAACATAGCTAGCCTCATTCTCAACATAGCCAACATAATTCTTGTCAACTCACGTTATTTATTTCCTTGGGACAGTTTGTTTAACAAGAACCATGGGGTCATATGCAGGTCATTTTTTTTCTCGTAAAGCCTCCATTATGCTAAGAGGGGGAAAGAAAAAAAGGGGAATACCTCAAGAAGTATATTCTTATGACATGAAAATCTTTATGAAGAGTAAATTCATACGGCAACAATATGAAGAAACATTAAAATTACTATTCTCGACAATCAAAGCCTTTAAGAGAACTCACATTCCAATCAAGTGTTGTCACATCTTTGCTTTTCTCATTTGTCCTTCCCTTTACATGCTTCAATACCAGCACATTTAAAGGACCATTCTGAGCAACTGACCTAGAGGTCCCCTCAGCTATTGTCCAAATTCGTGCTGTGGAATCTCCAGAACTAGAAATTATGATAAAAAGAGTGATGTGTGAGATGTAGGGTAAGGAAAGGAAAACCAACAAATTTTCTTAGGCTATTATAGATGCCGTGCAATATTACAATTAATCTGCAACTTTAAGAAAGGTTACATTACAGATGCTTGCATAATGTCCAGAAAACCCCGTTACCACTGAAGGCCATTAGTGTTGACACAATCAAAGTAGAAAAATCAAATGGGCAATCTATATACCATCATATCCTCCCATATTGAAATAGAATGTGATAGTGAAATTAAATACCAATTGAAATAGCAGAACTCATAAAGACACTAGATAAAGCAGCACATATACTCACAAGGGAACTGAGGGCAAAGAAATTCTCTACAGTGGATATGATACACATTTCTTTTAAGATAAGAAACTTAAATGATTTGCTCTTATTTTTTCCAAATTGTCCAGCATGTGTATCCTTCATTTAAAAATAATGTAACACATTGTATCAAATCTAAAAGATATTTAAACTTACTTCATTTCCTAGTTGAAATTAGTTTTACCTATTTGAGGATTATATAACCAATTAGCAATAATACATTCAGCCTGACATACTTTATATTTACAGAAGAATAATAACCTTGCATAGCCTGTTATGTTTAAATAATGTTCTGTCGCTAATAAAGTTAACATAATGACATATCTCATAGAGCAACTTTTACCAAATAACAGAAAACTAAGAATCAAGATACAATAAGTTTTGGCATATAAATCAGAGTTGCAAACACAGAATTATCAACAAAAGAAGAGTCTCAGCCAAAAATTACTGACCCTGATGCAAGAAGTGATCCTGTTGGACTCCATGCACAGGCACAAACCTGAAAGGAAGCAAATGAAAAGAAGCACATGGATGGCAAATGGAGAAAACAAAAAACAAGATATTAATATAAAAAGCAAAAAGGATGGCAAATGTTCCAACCTCAGAAGTATGTCCTTCCAAAATCATCACATCAGAACTAGGAATTTCACATGTCTGAGATGTTGACGCTGTAGAAATATCCATTGGCTCCGGTCCTACTAAATAATAGATTTTCACATTTTAGGAAATATATAACATGAAGGTGAGAAAAAGAGGCAGAGAAAGGGAGTAAGAATGCAATATATTCACTAATTATTCAAGAAAATAACAGAACACTGAAAATTAATAATCACTTATCCATGTCCACTATATAACTAACATTTCACCACATTCCAAGGGAAAAAGGAAAACAAAATGACTTTTAACAGTAGCCTCACCATCCCGACATTGTGACAGCATAGAACTCCAGACTATGGTAAAGCAGTGAAGTAAAATTGTAAGTGAAGATAATCTATATTAGAGCTTAAGCTTAAAAAAACTAGGAAAAGAACAAAGAACAGTAGTATATACAAGAAAGGTCTTAAAATTTAACCATGGCAGTGTTGTCACAAGATGCCAATGCACTCACCTTGGAGGCATGAGGTGAGGCCAAGGTGCCTTGAAAACCTCAAATAAGATGTTAAGATAAAATTCAAGAAACTAAAAATGGCAAAGGGACATAAAAATAAATAAATAAAGCACAGAAGTATATACAAGAAAGGTCTTAAAATTTAACCATGGCAGTGTTGTCACAAGATGCCAATGCACTCACCTTGGAGGCATGAGGTGAGGCCAAGGTGCCTTGAAAACCTCAAATAAGATGTTAAGATAAAATTCAAGAAACTAAAAATGGCAATGGGACATAAAATAAATAAATAAAAGCACAGAAGTGAAATTGCCTTCAGAAATCCCATTTTCTTCATGCTTATCTTCTGTATCAGTAATCATTCTGCTATCAGTGTTATCCTCATGCTGCTTGTCTCGCTCTTTTTCCCTTTCTAACCTCTCTCTATCCTTTTCATTCTCCTTTTCCCTTTCATGTCTTTCCTTCTCTCTCACTCGTGCACGTTCTCTTTCATGTTCCCTTTCGAACTCTTTGTCTTTTTCCTTGTCTTTGTCTTTATCTTTATCTTTGTCTTTGTCTTTTTCTTTTTCTTTGTCTTTCTCTTTCTCTCCATCCTTGCGCAAATTTTTTTTCTTCTCTTTTATTATCTGCCGCAATTCATTCACATCTTTTGTGATAAGATCCAAAGGTTGCAAAAATGAGAAATCTTCATCTACATCTGCATCACTCTGGCAAGCTTGAAACAAACCTTGATCAATATATATCCCAAGGCATGTAAAGCAAAAAATGCTAAACAAACACTAATTTAAAAACCAAAAAATCAGAGAACAAAAGATTTAAACATGCTAACATTACTCAAATTCGCTTCCATTTCCAAGTACTGAAGCCCCTTTTGTACAAAAGTAATGAGAGCACCAGGTGGAACCATATTGCCATCTATGGTGCATTTGTTAATTCCTGCCTCATATCCTAAAACAAAAGCTGAATGCGTAAAACCTGCAGGAACATAAAAAAATCTCAAAAACTAACCTTTAAATTCACAATCGTATCTCATAACCCTTTACCTTCTATCATTACCCAATGTCACTGCTAAAAACAATAACTACCAGAACACATTTACTATTTTGTTTTTCTTTTGCCGGAAACTCAAAAAAATTTAAAAGATTTCTTACATAAATATGGCCTAATGGAGGCTTTCGATTGCATTTAAATCAAATCCCTTACAATTAAAAATGTCATTCAAGGCGGCCCAATCTTTTTCATAAATTTTAAATTGCATCTCCTTACTTCATTTAAATTTCATATTGTAAATTCAGGCAACCAATGAGTATACAAGCTTTTCATGTTCTTAACAAAATACAAAAATATTTAAATAAAACTAAACAAGACTAGAAGAACCAAGTTCACAGATCTACAAGCTCAGGCTCCTTTTTAGTGGAAAATACAGAACAAAACCCCGAAATTACAGATTCTGAACATAGCAAGACTTAAAAATTCTAAATAATTACATTTAAAACCAAACTCTAAAAGCAAAACCCTAACCTTCGTTATTTCACAAAAAAATAAGAATAAAAGCAAAAATATAAACCCTAAATTGCATGAAAACGTTAAAAGGTAAACCGAACCTGATTCTTGAAGGTAACGGAAAACGAGGTAATTCAATTCGACGGAGGTGATTGAAGTCATTGTAACAAAAGTCGCCGGAATTAACGACTGTGATTATAGCTCATATAAATCATATAGGCTAGAGAGAAGGTTGAGAGGCAGCGCCGGTGGAAATGAGGGAGACGGAGTAGCTCTGGAACTGAAAAACCGTTTATGTTATGAAGCGAGATTTTCTGTATTGATATATGATATTGTTTTGGGAAACCTTAATTTAGTCCCATATTTATATTCTTATTATCAATTGATTCCTACAAACTCTCACATTTATCAATTAAGTCCTAAACGTTTCAAAATATTTTCAATCAAGTCTTTTTGTTAATAGTTGTCAACATTTTTGTATACTTTTCTTCAAACTAACGTTGTTTGAGTACATAAATATGCATACTAGATTGAAAATATTAACTTTAATTATTTTTTTCGTCAAATTGATTTAGATTGACATCATTTTAGCATATATATTATGCAAATTAAACTTAAGTTATGAAACAAATTAAAAAAAGGACACGATTGAGAAATATAGGAAATGTGTAGGACTTAATTGATACAATTCATAGGCTTGGGATGTAATTGATAATTTGGCCTTAATTGAGGTTTTCCCTTTTTTCGAATTTGACATCTAAACAATGGGCTTCAAAGAGATGGGTAGATGGATTGCTTTAGCCATGTGCCCGACCCAATCTGATTTCACTGTATAGTTTGTATCCCCGCATTTTCCATTTTATCATGTTATAATCTTCTTATAATTTTCAGCACAAAACTAGTTTTTTTTTTTCACCGTGTGTCATATTTGAAATATAGTTTTATTTAATTTTTTATTATTTAAAATATTTTTTTTAAATATTGATAATTTTATTTAAATAGAATTTGCTGTAACTTTTTTAAAAGAAACAATTAATTAAAAAAAAGAAAGAAATGGGCCAAGAAAAAAGATAATACATAATCTATATATAATAGATAAACACACACACACACACACACATATATATATATATATATTCAATTATATCCTTAGCATTTGGTTTATTTTTAACTAGTATTCATTATATATATTTCAATTTGATTTATTTAGAATTATTTGGCATCAAATAACCATCCCAATATTTATTTATTTTTTATATTTTATAAAGTTGCAATGATTATATTATCTGAATTACAAATTTAAAAAATTAACCCGGGTTAATCCAGGTTGATATAAACTAACTCAATATATTGTTTAAAAAATAGAATCATCTTGAATTATGTTTTTTTAAATAATATTATTATTTGTCCTTTAGACCTTTGTGCTTAGATTTCTTTTTTTTCATCTGATTTTTTGTTCTTTTGTTTTCTAAAAATATTTGTTTCTACCCACAGCATAATCAATCTAGTTTTTTCTAAAAATCTAAGATCTGTTATTGTATTTTAAAAGTACTTTTGAAAAAAATTAAATTTTTTATTTTAAATTAATTTATTTATATTTTTATACCATTTTAATATGCTAATGTCAAAAATAATTTTAAAAAAATAAAAAATATATATTATTTTGATGAAGTTCCGAGCAAAAATTCTATCTGTTTTACTTATTTTCTTTAGAATTTGATTTTTATATCAATTTGGTCCGTATTTTTTATTGTTAAATTTTTTTCACTTATTTTTTTTTAATTGATTTTTTTATTTATCAGATTTGGTTTTTATTATTTTGATCACTATTTATTTTATTTGAAATAATTGATGAAACTGGATTTTTTTTTTAATTTTTTTATCTATCAAATTCATTCTTGATTCATTTGATTATTATTTGTTTTATTTGAAAAAATTTATAAAATTAGAATTTTTTATCAAATAATTATCCATTAATTTTCTTATATGTCAAATTTGTTATCCATGTATTTTTTAAGAATTATTTTTAATGAAAATCACTTTAAAAAAAACTAATTTTCAACAAACAAGTTCGTAATTTTTGAGTAATAAGTTTGCAGTTATGATGTTACTTTGTCTGGATAAATTTTAAGATTTTGAATTAAATAATCCAATCATGGTTTGTGATGGATCCATTATTATTATTATTATTATTATTATTATTATTATTATTATTATAGTTAAGGCCATGAGAAATAGTTTTTTGAAAATTATTTTTTAAATTTTTCTATATTTTTTTTACTATTAAAAAAATTGATCAATGAAAAATACTTTCCAATAAAAGAAATATCTGGTTTAGTTTTTAGAAGAATATTTTTCTTTTATTTTTGACATAAAATACTTTCTAAAAGTTGTGGAAAAATAAAAAACATATCTTGTTATCTATTAATTATATTAAATTTGATCATCAATATTTTAATTATTATATATTTTGTTTTGAATTTTTTTTATTTCATCCCTTATAATTTGATTTAATTTGATTTTTACATCAACTTTGATCCCCATTCTTTTGATTATTATTTACTTTTCCCTAATCCTTCTCTTAATAGAAAATTTTAATATATCAAATTTGGTCTCCATTCTTTTTATTGTATTTATTTTATTTGAAATAATTTATGAAATTATATATTTTTTAATTTCATCATTTTCAACTTTTTTTATCTATCAGATTTGGTTTCTATTATTTTAATTATTATTTATTTTATTTAAAATAATTTATGAAATTATATTTTTTTTTCAACTTCATTCTCTTTTAATTTTTTTATTTATTAGATTTGATTATCATTATTTTAATAAATTTAAAGAAAAAATAAATTATTAATAAATTATTTTTCAGCTTATTTTTCATGATATAGTTAAATACTGAAAATTATTTTTTAACTTATTTTTCATGATACTATCAAATATAAAAAAAAAATTTAATTTCTATAAAACTATTTTTAAGCAATAAACTATGCCTAAACTTGTGTATTCACTGACATATACTTCAAAGTCTTTTCTTTTCTTTTTTTTTTTCCACATAAAAGGCTTTTTTAGTTTGTGTACTCGCTAATTTAAGTTGTGTTTCAGAATATGGTATAAATTATTTTTTTTTAAGCTTGCTTAAAATTTATTATTTTTTAATGTTTTCAGAAAATTTTGATATGTTGATGTTAAAAATAATTTTTAAAAAATAAAAAAAAATATTTTAATATATTTATAAACGAAAAATATTTTAAATTGCAATCACTAAATTCACTACCATAATTGCAAACATGCAGATAATAGACTAGAAAGTCCCTGCATATTCCCACGAAAATCATCAGGTAAAGGAGTCGAGACTTGATAACATAGGTTTTATTCATTTACTTTTATGTACTAATGATTTTGTTTGTGTTTATTTTGATCAGATCAGACCCTGGTTATTAAACCTGTTCCGGCCTCACGGGTGGATCTAGGACTCGGTTGCTGGACCAGTCTGGATTTAATAAAAAATTGATCGAGGCAACAACCCGGCAAAACCTGGACGACCCAACAGGTCGACCCATGACCCAGGCAACCCGGGCGAGACCTGGTGTTTTTTTTTTAAAATTTGGGATTTGAAACCCATTAGTATATATATTCTATGTTCTCAAGAAAAGAAGTCATGTTTTTTCAATGTGGGATAAAAAACTTTTTGGTTTAATTATTTCAACTTAAAAGGACAACATAATATTTTTTTCAATGTGAGATTTGAAGCCCTTTCGTGTATATATACTCTATGTTTCCAAGAAAAAAGTTATGTTTTTTCAATGTGGGATTTGAAACCCATTAGTATATATATTTTATGTTCTGAAGAAAAAAGTTATGTTTTTTCAATGTGAAATTTGAAACCTATTAATATATATACTTTATGTAAAAAAAAAAAGTTATTTTTTCAATATGGGATAAAAAAACTTTTTTAGTTTAAATACTTTAACTTAAAATCTTAACATAATATCTTTTTAATATGAGATAATTTTTTTTAAAAATATATTATTTTAAAATTTATTATTTAAAATATGTATAACCTATATTTACATGAATTTGTTTTTAATTTTTTTATATGAAATATTAAAACTTTAATTTTTTTATTTTATATTTCCAGATTGATCCGAGTTAATATAGGTTGATCCATAAAAACCAGGTCAACTCCGAACCAGGTTTAATAACTAATGCATACAACTCTGCTTGCAATAAATCCAAAATCTAGAAGAGCACACCTTCCTGTTTATAGTCTGTAATGCAGAAATACAAAATATTAATTAAAACACTCAATCAAGATTAAGCAAGGAAGCCGCAGGCATGGAATATTTTACGTTTCCCTTTCTCTTCTCTTCTCTTCTCTTCTCTTCTTCCTCCTTGCTCCAAAATTTCATCTATCAAGAAAACACAAAAATAGCACCCTTCCTCCCAGCCCACCTGCCCTTCCAGTTATTGGTCATCTCCATCTCTTAAAACGACGTCCAATGCACCTTACTTTTTCCAGCCTAGCTAAAAAATATGGTCCTATCATCTCTCTACGATTCGGTTCTCGTCTGGTGGTTCTTATATCCTCGCCGTCACCGTTTGAAGAGTGCTTCACCAAAAATGATGTTGTGTTAGCCAACCGTCCGAAATTACTCTTAGGCAAACACCTTGCTTATAACCACACCACCTTACTGCAAGCACCATATGGTGATCATTGGCGCAACCTACGCCGCATTGGTGCTGTAGAGATTTTCTCCACTCATCGTATCAACAAGTTTGTAAGCATTCGAAAAGACGAAATCAAGCAGCTTCTCATCAAACTTTCACATAATTCGCTTCAAAACTTTGGTAAGGTAGAGTTAAAATCAATGTTTCAAGAGCTAACGTTTAATATTATGATGAGAATGGTCGCAGGGAAGAGGTATTATGTGGATGATGTGACTGATGAAGAAGAGGCACGGCAGTTCAGGGAGATGATGACGGAGGCTGTAACTTTTGCTGGGGCATCGAATCCAGGGGATTTCTTGCCGATATTGAATTGGATAGATGGTGGTGAATTTGAGAAGACAGTGATAAGACTCGGCAAGAGAATGGACATGTTCTTACAAGGGTTGGTTGATGAACATAAAAGGAAGGAGGATTTAGAGAGTATGAACACCATGATTGGCCACCTTCTATCTCTGCAAGTCACACAACCCGAGTATTATACAGATGAGATTATCAAAGGCCTTGTACTGGTTAGTACACTCCCTATCTTAATTTCTTAATTCTGCAAGGCAAGTTGGAAATTGTAAGTGATGCCTGAGAAAATGTTCTAGCTTTTTTTTTTTTTACACAATTTATAGGTAATTAAAAGATTATTTCTTTTAGAGTGAAGCTAGGTACTTACCATTATTTCTTTTTGAGTAAAGGTACTTAAGAATTATTAAAATCAAATAAACTTAATTTTTTGCATTAATTATACAAAAGATTGATACCTTATATCTTTATCTTCATGAATATTAGTGGATTCAGTCCAATGAAAATTAGTTACGTAAAGTAAAAGAACAATTGACGCACTGAAATTTAAATCTACGTTTATATTTGTATGAAAATAAGACATAGTATATACCAAATAAGTATTTTATTTTCTTAAATAATATTTTTTTCTCTATTTCATTAGTTTGTAAAAAATAAAAAGTAAAGAAAATTTATTATGATTTTACATTAAAATTATATTTTATGGTAAATTAAGGTTTATATTAACAAATTGGAGTAAATTGAATGAAATCTTTTAATCATCATTAATATAATTAATATTAGATAGATAGATAGATATGTACATACACATTATCTACTTTAAATTACTTTAAAGGCTAAATAATAATAATAATAATAATAATAATAATAATAATAATAATAATAATGTGGCTAACTTTATGCCCCACGGTATCTAGCACAAACAAGTTTTCTTCATCTTCTTCTTCTTTTTTTCATTTTGAATGCAAGTTGAGAGAGCTAATTTATTCTATATGAATAAAATATATATGGGTGATAGAAATAAGATTTTATCGGTATATTTTTAAACTAACAAAAAACGGTTCAAGAAAGACTCATGAGTTTAAATTTTCAGGACAAAAATACATTCTAGTGAAGGCATGTTAGGATTGGTAGTGTGCCAAGTCTCGGGAAAGCACACAATTGGGTTTGGCATCCTGGGAACGCTAGGTCTGACGCTAGCTAGACTCAAACATTATTAGTGCCAAGCCTCAAGCACACCCAAGGGGTAATGAGGAAATATGGGTCTGGGTCTGGTGAACATGTTAGACTCAAGGTACTTGTACTTGACATTTAGTCAAGTCCAAGATAACGCGAGTTTGATGAACATGTCAGACTCAAGGCACATGGACTTAGCAGCTGGCCAAGTCCAAGATAACTATCATCCTCCCTTGACACGCCTAAAAAAATAAATACCCCCCCTTGACACGTATAAGGAAATGTCACCCTCCCTTGGCACCACGTTAAGCCCTCCGGGCTCCCAAGAGCCCAACTGATAAAAAACTAGGAGACAATATGTGCATGAGCAGTCTAAGAGAATGAGCATGCCTAGGGGAATGTTTATAGCCCTCATCAGTAGAGGGTTTCTTCCTTGTCCAAATGCGTATTGAACACTCGACTCCCTAAGGACTATTTTTCCATGAAAATGATTTTGGACAATTATGATGGCTTGACCGATCCAAGGGAGCATGTGCAAAATATGCGTAATAGCTTAGAGTTGATCATCCAAGACCATGACTCAATGTGTAAGATATTCCCTACAACCTTCATAGGATCTGTACGTGCTTGGTATAACAACATATAACCAAACTTTATTGAAGGTTTCGATGACCATGGGCCAAGCTAGTGGCGTGTTTTAGCACCAGCATACCTGCCATGAAAATCTCCATAGATTTTTAGTGTTATCCAACAAGAGGGCGAGTCTACACAAGTATATATGAGAAGATTCAATGCGGAGATGCTCAATGTTTAAGAATAGGAGCATGCCTTTTAGAGTAATGGAAGTCTTAATAAAAGGAGTAATAGAACATGCCTTCTGGAGAAAACTTTATGTTTTATCAGATAGAAGTTTGTTCAAAGTAAAACAATTCATGGAAAATCATATATGGGTTGAAGCTAGTTTATTTCGACACGGACCTCCTTATTTTTACAAGGACAACAAACATCAATTATCTTACAAGTGAAGTAATCAGGGTATTCAAAGGCAATATCTTAGTGCCACCTCAATGACATGTTTCCTTCTAAGATCCACTTCCGTATTTGTCATAACCTATTTTTTGGTTATTCTTTAAATTTATCTTTTTTCCTTTCCCATAAAAACTAAAAAAATAAATAACAATAACAAGAAGACTGACAATATAACAAAATAAGGTTGAGGAGGATTTCATCTATATAAAAAATTGAACTACAATTATACCCCCATTGTACCCAAAATTGGAGAGATAATGCAGATTCAAGGTCAAATTAAATGATTATTGGACGAATCTACATAAAAATTAAGTCCAATGATATAATTAGATTTTTAATAGGCCAATTTGATTTAATCATAAGCCAAATTAAAAGTTTAATTATGTTTAAAAATTAATTTGGGTTCAATTAAAGGATTTAATTAGATACAAGGACTTAATTATACTTTAAATGGGTCAAATTAATTTTATTAGGAACTTAATTGGTGAAAAATTAAGTTTGGGAGCCCAATTTGAGCTTAATTGAGAAGATTGAAATTTTAGAGAACTAAATTTAATTTTTACAAAGTCAATTGGTTCAAATCAGGGGTAAAATCGCAAGAAAATTAAAGTTTTAAGGTCAATTAAAGGCTAAATTGAGGAAATTCATAGCCAAGGACTATTTTTGAAAAATACATCAAACTCTAGTTTTTAAGTTTCCAACCTTCCTTTTCTTCTCCTCTATTGCCACAACTTTGGCTTTTTCAGCCACCACAACCTCCCCCACGTCGTGATCAAGGTTGTTAAAATCGTGATTTTAACACGGCACGGAAAATACAAAACAAACTCGGATCGTAAAAATGAATCGTAAAATCGTAAGGAATTTTAAAATACATTAAAAAAATTCATGCTTGAATTTCTTGAGCTTTCACCAGTTGAACCAACCAAATAATTGAATGACAATAAAACAAAAGTGGTTGCAAAGCAAATATATAATGTCAACAAAAGCACTGATGTTTTAGATGAGAAAACTGACTAGTTCAAGCCTATTTAAATAAAAGGAAGCTCTAATAAGAATATCATATGAACTGCAGAACCGACTCTTTGCAAACTCCATGCTAACTCCCGCCAGAAAATACTGGATAAGATGCACTGTCAAATGGGATACAAGGCTGCACTATATAATTAAGTAGCAATCTCCCAACAACAAAATTAACCAAAGAACTTTCCAGCAAATAATGGAAGACGTCCATAATAAGATTGCAAGATCTAAACAATTCTGAACTTAGTGCAAGAAATAAAGCCAAAGGTCATCCACTAACCTGAACCATGGCTGCATCAATAAAAGGGTTCGTGTCACTTGGTCCAGGAGATGGTAAGTAGAGAAGTTGGGTTGACATTGCAATAAGCATGAAATTGAGCAACTCGTGATGTAGAAGGTATGTGTTTGAACTTGGAACAAAAATAACGCAGTTTAGAAGATCAAATTGCATAAAATCTTAACATGGTGAGCATGGTGAGAAATCCATGATGTACCTTACTTCAACAGAACATGGAATAAAAGTACACTATGCATGACAAGATTTTCGATGTTTTGATCCGCACATGCAACAAATTCAGCATACAATGATTTACGTGTACTAGAAAGCATAGCTGTCAAACAAACACTTCAATAGAACTGAAAGTAGAGAGTTTAAAGTACACAATTGGAATTCTTGGGGCTTCAATAAATATATTCTATCAGTAAACACCAAGATCTGTCCTGAAATTATTCTTTGAAAGTCCAAAAGTTCAAATCTAACTTTCTTTTGACCTCCTTTCCATAATTAATTGTAGGGAATTCCGACCGGTGATGTACTGATATTTGCTCATAGGAGGTAAAGCACACTGACACAATATTTAACGTGGTTCGGCAAATTACCTACATCCACGGGAGAAGCCATTGCATTATATAAGGAGAGAACAAGATTTACAACAATAGAGGAGGAGGAATCATCCCCTCTTTGGTAACTCTCAACCTCACTCTATTTCTCTCTTTTTAGTGCTGCAATGGCAGCTACTGCTGGCTGCCTTGGCAGCCCACTCTCTCATACATTTCTCACATCTTTGGCTCTACACACTCTCTCCTTTTGCTCTCAACCGTATGCCTCTATTTATAGGCATCCATGGTGCTGCTCCACTTGTTCTTTGGTCAATAATGGTGGCTGCCAACTCCAGCTCTTCTTCAACAAAGGTGGCTGCACCTAGCAGCCCTCTTTGACAATGGCAATGACAGCCATCCTCTTCTAGAAGATAGGCTGTAAATGCTCTATGATTGCTACACATAATGGCAACAATCCAACAATCACCCCCTTTGCCATTCATGTGGGCAATTGTCCTCTTGCTTCTTCAGCACATGCTTGCATTCTGCAGCTCTTCCAAGCTTACCATTCCGAGAGCGTCTTTGGCCAAGTTTCCAGGTACTTGCCAAACCTTTCAATCACCAGAGTCATCCAAGCACCCCTTTGCTCACTCCAAAGGATCACTTCAACCAGATGGTTTGTCATATCTCATCTGAAGAGTGTTTAACGCTTGTCTCTGGAACAACATCCCCCTTCAAGCATATCAACCATGCTTGGCCCGGAATGATTTATCAAGCCTTACACCAAGGCTTACAACACCCCCTCAAACGGATATTTCCAAGTGCGACAGTCATTGAGTATTTTAATGTGATCACGAGCTCACCACTCTTCCAAGAGTCTACTCATCCCGGAGTTGCGTCTGCCCTTTGTTCCTCCCTAGGAACCACGCCTTACTTCTCCGTGAGTCTTCCGCTCTTAGTCTCAAGAGTCCAGGTGGCTCTCCCTTTTAACCATGAGGACAGCCCATTAAAGGTTGATCCATCTCCGTCTTCATACTCTAAGTATTACAATGCCATTACCGAGCTCACCACCTTGACAAGAGTCAACTTGTTCCCGGAACCTGCGCATGCCCTTCTGCTTCTTCATAGCAGCCGCGTCTTAATGCTCCACAAGTCATCCACTTATTGTCCAAGGCAAATGTCTTCTAGCTCATTGATCTTTAGCATGGGGGCAATATCCATGAAAGTCAATCCTGCATTTGTCTCCATACTCATCATAGCCACTTCATTGGCTATACACCTGTCCACTCATATCTAGCCATCACATTGGCTCTGGGGTTGTTCTGAACTGGGCTCATATCGTGGCCCACACACCTTCTCCTTAGGTGTCTTCGCTCGTCATCATGCGGCGGTCTGAAATGGGGCTCCTATTGCAGCCCTCACACCTTCTCTAAGGTGTCTTCGCCCGTTGTCATGGGGCGGTCTGATCCGGGCTCCTATCATGGCCCTCACACACCTTCCATCTAAGGTGTCTTCACCTTTCATAGGTGGTCGCATCCTCCTTCAGCTGAGATGCTTCAAAGTGGCTCCAAAAGTCTCTACCACCATGTGCACTTATGGGAGAGATTACTGCCACTGACTACATAGAAAGAGAAAGTTGCGGTATACTCCTCGCAATCCTCCACCTCGATTTCTATGTTTGGAGCTTCTGTGCCTTTCTGCTTGACAGCTCCACCTACACCAACTCTCTTTGGTGTCTTCGCCTTTTATCACAGGCGGTTGCCTTTTATCACAGGCGTTTGCACCCCCTCAATTAGGTGCTTCTACAACAGCTCTCTTTCCATCCTTGCATGCATTGGAAAGGTCTTCGCCTGTTGTCTTCATCAAGAGCATAAGAGACTTCTTGTTGTACAAACTTTAACAGTCTCTGCTCTGAGCTTCATCTGGGAACACTTCTTCTCCTTGCACCTGTTGTCTCATTACAGTACCTCGTTGGATCCTACGGGTACTCCTGCACAATCTCCGTGTGCCCTCGTGCAATTTCTGTTCTCCAGATTTCTCCTTATTCCTTGCTTATGTTTGACAGCAGCTCATCCTGTCACAACACCTATCCAAGTCAAAATAGGGTGCCAATCTTTATCCCCTTGCTGTATTTCTCTTCCATTATCAGGGTCTTCATCAATTCTCCCCTCGAGAAATCACAGTCACCGAATCTAACTTCTTTGGAGAAATCATCACTCCATCAGATCCTTGAACATATGGAACCCAACTGTTCCCTTGTGCCGTCATCTTGCTAGTCTTCAATAGTTTCATTACAAACTGTTACATATGCAAAAATAGTACTGTGTGGATGATCCTTCAACTAAGCAAGTTCTCAGGAAAGATTTGGAGGGGTCACACTGGTCCCGCTTAAAACCTAATCTCCTAGACAGAACTTCTTAGAATGTATCTATCCACCGTACTGCCATTTCGTATATACAACCATTTGCTAGCTTTGTTGCGGCTTTCCTTTAGAAGTGATATGGGGTATCCCGGTTTTATACCTGATTTCTCAACATCTGGCGAGACTACCAGTTCTTAGATTCGTCAAGATTGGTCTTCATCAATTTCCACTCTCCACCTTAAATCGTCCACATGATCGGGTGTCCAAAGTATCCCAATTTCGCATTCCTTCAAGGCAATTAAAATTTCTTCCCACTTAGCAGTTCAGCACATGTAATTGGGCAAACATGTGCACTTTCTCCTTCTTCATCTCCATCGACCACCATCATGACCTTCAGATGCCTCTTTATCGGGCAATCTCTTTCAATAATTCACCACCATCATTTTCGGTCTCAATCTCAATGATTGGACCATACCATTGCATCCGGAACGATCAAATTAGCTGGAAACAAGTCTGAAATCATCCAAATCGTATTTCAGACGGCTAAGATTTGATCAAAACAATTCTGACCTGATTAACGGCCCAGATTCAATCTTAGATCCGGTTGCATGTAGACTCTGCTGGACAGAATCTTCTCCCTCGGCTCGCGGCTTGACTCGGCTCAAAAACGGCTCGGCTCAACTCAGCTTGGCTCGGCTCACGGCTGATGACGTGGCAGGTGGGGCCCATTGTGCTGGTGTGGCAGCTGACATGGCATGCCTACTGTGCATGATGATGTCACAACTACGTCATGCTGACGTCATCTATATCCGGGTCAGTCACATGGGTCGGGTGATTTGGTATTCGGGTCGGGTCAGCCATCCAGGCGAAGAAGACGCGTGGGGTGCGTCTGCGCGCGTGGGCAGACGCCTTGCCGGAGAGTGATGGAGAGTGCGGTCATGTCCGACGTCTGATTTTGACGCCGTTTTCACCAGTGGCTTCGTCTCTTCCTCCTCTACACGGTGGTATGGTCAAAACATAATTTTGACAACTTTCATTTTTGAGCAAAAATCAAACACCACTTCGAACCAGGCTCTGATACCAATTGTAGGGAATTCCGACCGGTGATGTACTGATATTTGCTCATAGGAGGTAAAGCACACTGACACAATATTTAACATGGTTCGGCAAATTACCTACATCCACGGGAGAAGCCATTGCATTATATAGGGAGAGAACAAGATTTACAACAATAGAGGAGGAGGAATCATCCCCTCTTTGGTAACTCTCAACCTCACTCTATTTCTCTCTTTTTAGTGCTGCAATGGCAGCTACTGCTGGCTGCCTTGGCAGCCCACTCTCTCCTACATTTCTCACATCTTTGGCTCTACACACTCTCTCCTTTTGCTCTCAACCGTATGCCTCTATTTATAGGCATCCATGGTGCTGCTCCACTTGTTCTTTAGTCAATAATGGTGGCTGCCAACTCCAGCTCTTCTTCAACAAAGGTGGCTACACCTAGCAGCCCTCTTTGACAATGGCAATGACAGCCATCCTCTTCTAGAAGATAGGCTGTAAATGCTCTATGATTGCTACACATAATGGCAACAATCCAACATTAATCTGTTGTTTGAGGATGTATAACCAACCATGCAAAGGCAGGAGTTCAACAGTTCTTCACCTAAATGTTTGGACTTATTAAAACTTTCAGAAACTTTTATGACAATTCCATTTCTTTGCATAACCTTAATGCAGATCTAGTTTCCAATTATAGAGTAAAACTGTAGCTTATCGGCACCCATTTCGCCATTAGATTTTTTTCCTGCAAAGAAAAGATGGCCGAACTACACCGATTCAAAAACAATAATAAAAGAGAACAGGTTAAACACTTAAATGTTGCTGACTATGGATGCTTTGAAACAAACCTACACCCTAACATTCAATTTGCACTACTTACCAAATAACAAAAATGAAATACCTGTGTTGAAATCATTAGATGCTGGTTCGCTTACATTCAATGACAAATACAACTCCTTGATGCTATTATTGCTTCGAGCATTTTCAATTAAATACTTCAAAAAAATAGATGAAATGTAAACCACATTAATAGCCTTTGCATAAACCTCCAAAGGTGCAGCAGAATTCGAAACACACTCTTGCAAACACCATGATAAGTGAATCAAAATCTTCACTAGATGCCTAGTATAACAATTATTTTGTGCTGCACAAATTTTTTTTTGTTAAAATTACATAATTTCTATAATTATAATTCCAATAAACAGAGAAACGAATGCACTAAAAAATGATGAAGAGGAGAGAGAGAGAGAGAGAGAGAGAGAGAGAGAGAGCATGGTTAGTGTGCGAATAAAATAACAATTAAAGAAAATACAGATTATATAATGCAAGATAAGACGTTAATGAACAGAGGATGAGGTTTTGTGATAAACTGACCGAAGAGCTTGCATGCTTCATGGAGAGAACTTATAGGAAACGTCTTCTCACCGACAAATGAACCGATTAAATACTCAGCCATGAGCACTAATGACTGGAGTGAAGACTGGACTGATCGTTGCCACTTTTGTGGTTGCTGGTTAGTTAATAGAGAAGGAGATTAGGGATTTGTTCTCATTGAAAAGGAAGAAAGGCGATGCATTTACTGGAGTGAACACTAGAGAGTGGAGATTTTGAAGTTATTGTGTATTTACCCAGCCAATAAGTGCCGGACAGCTGGAGCATGGAGGGAAACATTTACTTCAGTTTTATGCGGTTTGGTGAAATCGTGCAATCGGTCCTGAACTTGTGATTTTTTGTGATTTCACCTGATTTTAATGATTTTACCTGATTTTAACCCGATTTCACCCATTTTTTATTTTTTCGAACGATTCAGCACGTATAACATGTTTTGACTCGTAAAATTGTATAATTTTACGAGTCAAAACATGATTTTAACAACCTTGGTCATGACCGCCAACGACTCAACATCCTTGCAAACTCATCTCCTGGCCAACGATAGGGACAACCACCACAAGCTTCTCCTTTCCACCACAAACTTCTTCTTCTTCCTGCACCACAACAACCCAGCCACCAACACTTTGACCGTCCTCACACCAGACCAGTGATGGCAGTCACAACCCCTACATCAGGTGAGCTTCTTCTTCTCCTTCCCCCCTCCTATCTGTATGTAGGATGTGAAATAACTCACGCCCTCCAATTGGTGGATTTTGACAGCAGATGCAAACAAAAAAAAAACATAATATATTAGGCCGCCAATCAGCCCCACTCGATTGAGTCGGGCTGGACCCGTTCCAACCCAACTCAGATGGCTAAGCCGAGTCCAGCCTAATTGAAAAAAAAAAGAGGCCAAGTTTATTAGCCCGCTTGTCGGCCCCACCTGACCCGACCGGGCCCAACCTAATATATTTAATAATAATATAATAATATAAAAAAATAAAGAAAAAATTTCAATTTTTCTAAAGGGAATTTAAAAAATATTTGTGGCCCATTTGCATGTTTTCCAATTATTTTGCATAATATCAGGCTGTAGACTTACATTGTAAGATACATACCTGGTATTAAAAATATTTGGCTTTCTCTAAAACTTTCTTTTAATTTTCTCTTTCCAAAAACATAAAAAAAAAAATGTCTTTGTGCATATTGTTGAATCCTAAAAGTTTTCCAAACATATTTTCATTAAAAACAAAAAAATTGCATTTTTTTCATGTTTTAAAATATAAAATGAATATCATAACCAATTTATGATTATACATTAGGGTTTAACCAAAATATCAAAAACAAATCCTTCATTAATCATTTTGTTCACTTTATATTTAAAGTGTTAGAATTTAGCTGTAGACTTTAATATTTGGGGGTATAAAATTAAATTGTAAAGTATACCCTTAGGTATTAAAGATACAAAGTGCAAAATAAATGTGATGCTAAAATTTAAATTTTAGAACGATTAGGATTTAACCCAATAAGGTAGAAACTTCCTCATGAAGGGAGATCTTCCTTGAACCTCAGACAAGACCAACAAATAGAAACTTGACCTAGAAAAACAATCAAATAACAATGCAACTTACCTCAAGCAGGGTGCACTAGGGGTGATGTGTCTTCGCCTTGCATAACCAGTCCTTTACCCGGACTCTTACAAACCATTGAGTTTCCTAGCGACCATAACACTAGGTGACAACTCCTGAATTTTATAATCATAATTTTATGATTAAACCCAAAATTATTTCCTTTCACACATCTAAAGAGGCAGACATGTCGCCGCTTGACGCTGTGTGCGCCTTGCGATAGTGCTTATTACTCAGATCACCTTAGTATATATAATAATTGATAAAAATATAAGTTTCTGATATGTGAATGACTTATTCAAAATGACTTCTCATTTTCTTCAGGTGATCCCTGAGGGTGGTAGAAATCTTCAAGAGATGGATGTGATCTTCCTAGTGCTATATGCACAAAATCTTCACGGGATAGATATGATCTTTTCAATGCTATATGTACCAATCTCTATGAGATGGATCTAGTCTCACAGTGATATACACCACTCTCTAAAGGATAAATATAGTCTCCCCAGTGTTATATGCACCACTCTCCATATGATGAATGTGATATCCCTAGTGCTATATGCACCACTATCCATGGAATGGACTTAGTCTCCCTAGTGTTATATTTATCAATCTTCAAGGGATAGATGTAGTCTCCTTAATGTTATATGCACCGCTCTCCATAAGATGTATTTGGTCTCCTTGGTGTTATATACACAAATCTCAAAAGGATAGATGTAGTCTCCTTATTGTTGTATGCACAACTCTCCAAAGGATGAACTTGATCTCCATAGTACAAATAACAACATCATCTAATCACCACTATTTAATGGGGGGCTCTCATGCCCCATCAAAAATATTAATAATAATAAAAAATCATGATGACCACTCTTCAGTGGAGGGCTTTTAAGCCCCTTAACAATGCTGGGAAATGTATAAGCTCCTACTCTCCAAAGAACTTATAATCACTTAGAAATTTATAAGTATAGGTTCACCCTCTTTGGGTTGCACACAACCACTTAGGAGTTTTCATAAATGATGGACATGGTATCCTTAATCTTGTAGAATTCATTTTCAAATTCTTGGTATTTTACTTATGAAATAATTTGTTTCAATCCAAAAACATACTGTTTTGCATCTTTCCTGGCTTACACATCTTTTTTATAAAAGTAAAACTCATCACTCTACCCAAACTGAGAAGTTAATTAAAGTCTTTGCATATTATTATATCACAAAAATTGGTGGGCTACTGATAAACCAAAATTTTATCAGTATATCTTTACCAAAAAAAACGGTTCAAGAAAGACCCATGAGTCTAAATTTTCAGGGAAAAAACACGCCCTAGTGAAGGTGTGCTAGGCTTGGTAGCATGCCAAGCCTCGGGCACGCTAGGTTTGGCACTAGCCAAACCTCGACATGATTGAGTTTAATAGTGTGCCAAGCCCCGCTGGGTCTGGCGCTAGCCAAACCTAGACGTGATTGGACTTGGTAGCATGCCAAGCCTCAGGCATGCCCAAGGAAATGTGCATCCTCTCTTGGCATGCCCCAGGTAATGATCATCCTACCTTGGCACATCCAATGGAATGACCATCCTACCTTTGCACGACCAATGAAATGACCATCCTCCCTTGGCATACACAAAAGAATGAGGTAATATGGGTCTGACAAACATGTCAAACCTAAGGTAATTGGACTTGACATTTAGCCAAGTTCAACGTAACACAGGTCTGACAAACATGCCAGACCCAAGATACTTGGACTTGGTAGGCAGCCAAGTTCATTGCACTTAGACTTGACAGTCAGCCAAGTCCAAGATAACTATCATCCTCCCTTGGCACACTAAAAGGAATAACTATCCACCATTGGCACACCCAAGAAAATGTCATCCTCCCTTAAGCATGCTCAATTGAATGATCATCTTACATGGGGCATGCATAAAGGGATAACCGTCCTCCCTTGGATCTAGTATAGGAGAATAGCTCAGCCTCCATGAACTCAGTTATATCTGATATCTTATACCCTAATCTCCTACACCTTTTAGGTGTATAAAAGGCCTCTAGGAACCCATCATATTTCCATCAAATATTAATATAAGTAAAGAGATATTTATCCCTTATTAAATGCTATCAAGGTAAAATTACATTCCAAAACCTTCTCTTCACATAAGGACAAGACACAAGGGTTATAAATACACCATGAGATCTTCAGAACAAAGGTTCACAATCTTCATTCTCAACTACATATATATTTTCAGAGCATATCTCTCTAGAATATTGTTATATTTTCTCTCTCTAAAAAGATACTTAATTAAGCATCGAAGAGTCACAACCTCCACTAAAGAGGACCTTTTGCAGGTATTAGTCACAAGCCGCCTTGGCTTACCAAGCACAAAGTATATGCTAAAAAAACACATTGGCTAGGGAGAATGAATGTAATTGTTAGGACTAACTAATTAACTGATTATTCAACCCAAGAACCCTATTCCTAGACTACTTTGATTTTTTAGCACTTCATCAATGTGGGTATAGGTAAATGATTGTAATGATCCACAAGTTTTTTGACTTGTAGATTAATTATATATACGATTCAGTTTCTTTAAAAGATTGAGAAAATTATATTGGTGTCTTCCCTAAACTCTATATCCATGAAGATCGAACACCAAAAGCTAGGGGTGTCGAGTGTACCTCTGCAAAGTCACTTCAACGATCAAGTTAGCATTTGATATTTGAATGTTATGCGAATTATTTGTGTTAACTATGTAAAGAATGGGAAAGGAGGAGACAGGGAAATGGCTTCCTATAGAAGTTTGTCCGTGTTGTTGGAGTTTTTTGGAATTAGCTCAATGAATAAGAGAGCCTCTTTATACAGTGAAAAATGTAGAAGTGCATAATAAGAAAAACAACCCAAAGAAGTTTTTAGCAATTTTCATTATTTAGTGTCAATAACATATTCTTTTTTTCGTTTCAAGAAATCATTTTCAAAAATAATTTTCAATATCTCTGTTTCCAATCATCATTCTACAGGTAATGCTAGGAGCAGGTACTGATACATCAGCAGTGACATTGGAATGGGCAATGTCCAACCTACTCAACAATCCGAACACATTGAAGAAGGCTAGAGATGAATTGGACACTCAGGTTGGAGAAGAATCCTTGCTGGACGAAACCCATCTCTCGAAATTACAATATCTCCAAAATATCATCTCTGAAACCCTACGGTTAAATCCAGCAGCTCCACTTCTGGTTCCTCACGAGTCATCAGAAAGTTGCAGTATTGGAGGATACAATGTTCCTCGTGACACAATCTTACTGGTTAATGCATGGGCTATACATAGAGATCCTACAGTCTGGGATGATCCAACCAGTTTTAAACCTGATAGATTTGACCACGAAGCAGAGGATCGTAAGCTCATAGCATTTGGGTGCAGTAGAAGGTCGTGTCATGGGGCAGGCTTCGCACAGCGAGTAGTGGGTTCCACGTTGGGGTCATTGATCCAATGCTTTGAATGGAAAAGGGTCAGTGAGAAGGAAGTTGACATGACAGAAGGAAGAGGGATAACATTGCAGAAAGTAGTGCCTCTGGAGGCCATTTGCAAATCACGTCCTATCATGGATAGGATTTTGTGTTGAGGTGTTTTAGCACGCATGCTATTTATTACATATAAGAGTGCGAAACTTTGTTGTAATCCTCTTCAAGTTTTAACTCCTGGGTGAATGATTTGGTAAATCCATGTACTCTATATTTTGTATCTAAAAGATTTTTCACTATTTTTATTTTATTGTCAATTTAATATATTATATTTTCATCATATTCTTTTGATAGTTGATGTTACTAAAGCTTTTAAAAATTAAAATATGTTCATGAATGATTTGGTCCTTAAAATTTTTCTTTGACCATGCATTTTATTTTTCTTACCAATAAATCTTTAATCGAAAGTTGTTTTCATTGTATTTTAAAGTGAATATAATATAATACTTGAATGAATTTTTCAAAGAGTCCCTAAATGTTAAATCATAAATTTAATCAAAGCTATTCAAATAACTTAAATAGGTTAGATGAGGAAAGTAAGAGTTAAGTAGTTTTAATTTATTTTTTTTATAATATCATATATCTATTATTGTTGTTAGCTAGGTTATTAAAGTGTTTTGATGTTGATTTTTATTTCTTTTAGTTTATATGATATAATGGGAATTTCCTCTTTTTATTTTTATTTTTAATCCACAAGGAAAGATCGACGTTACTGTTATTACAAAATTTCAGATGAAATATTATTTTTAATATGTTTTTTTCTTTTAATTTAATTGCTATAAAATATTCTAATTTTTTTTACAAAAATTTTTAATATCAATTCTTGAAAATAAAAGACTTCTTATCTATCTATAAAAATACAGATCCAAGTAAAAATATTGTTAATTTAACAAAACCTTGTCAACATAATTTTAATTTTTTTTTAGAAGAGAATTATTAAGCTTACATCGGTTTTAAATTAGAAAAGATGTAAAATAAACTAAAATTTAAGTTTGATTATAACATGACAAAATTTATTGTCTTGTTATTAAAATTGTTTTAAAAGAGCATGTTAAGTTTACATCGGCCTTATAATGAAGAGACATGTAAAAAGGATTTCTTTTTAATAAAGCTCAAAGTCAACTAGAAGACACATCTACTAAGAGTCCGTTTGGCTACGTATTAGTGTTTGTGTTTCTTAAAAAATGCACTAAATAGCAGTTTGGTTATGAATTGTTAAAAAATCAAAAAACATGGGTCCCACCATTTATATGCGGCAGGATCATGATTTTTTGGAAGTAGAAAAATACTGCTTTTTTACAAGTTTCAACCTGTGGTTGAACTTTCTAGAGATGATAAGAGTCGAAATTTACCAAAACACACACTGTTCTCGTTCAGTTCTCATTTGCTCTTCTCCTTCTCATTCTTGTTCTTCCATTTGCATTCATTTCCCTTCCCATCAGTTGTAATTGCGCACAACAACTCCCCAGCAAACCATTACTGTTGCATAACCCAAAACATTAAACTGATAGCTTCGTCTCTTTCTGCACATTCAATTGTCATTCATTTCTCTTTAACAAAAGGAAATGAAGAACAACAACAACGCTTTGCAACAACCCCGAAACATATATATAGATCGAGCTTGATTCAAGCACCAGAACTCAAATTTACAACGGGTTAGTTCACTAGTCTATTCTTATAGAAAATTTAAGTTAATTGTTGTTTATTTCAGTGAAGATCTGTATATCCCCTTTTGTTTAATCACTTGTTGTTTACTCTCGATAATTATATATGCTAATTTTTCCTTTGTTGCTGAAGCTTCAACATAAAAAGAAGACAACGAACAACCTTTCTTCCTACCTTCAACAACCCCACCATAGATATCAACATCGTGCTTCATTCAAACACCTCAGCTGCAATTTCCAATGGGTACTGTGCTTACTTCACTGGTCCTCTTAGTAATTTTAAGTTTTTTTTTGTTCATTGCAGTGAAATTGACCTGTTTATGCCCTTTTTAAATCACTAGTATTTTACTCTTGTCAGCCATTAGTGCTAATTTTTCATTATCTTTATTCCCTCCATGTATCTGCAGTTATTTGTGTGTTTGCTATGTGCTGCTGATTGTTACCAAATAAACGTAATTAGGGCACAATTAATTTCAGTTGCTAAAGTAGAACATCCCCTACTTTCTATGTTAAAATCGTATTAGTTGTGGCATTCTGCAGATTGCTAACAAGTTAATAAATGTACATTAAAATAATATATATATATATATATATATATATATATAGAACATCCTTTACTTGCTATGTTAAATTGGTATTGTGTGCTGCTGATTGCCAACAACTACAAACATAGTAACTTAAACAAATAATTTCAGTTGCTAATTAGAATATCCCCTACTAATTGATGACAAACAGTTATAGGTAGGGTTGATCATTTTCGGTTCGGTTCGGTTTTTACATAAAAAAATGAACCAAACCGACATTATTAATTTTAAAATTTTAAAACCGAAACCGAACCAAAACAGGTTCAAACCGACTGGTTTCGGTTCGGTTCGGTTCGGTTTTTGTTGTTCAAAAACTGGTAAAACCAAAAAGAAAATCTCAGTGCCCAGTTTCCACAAACTCTAAGCAAATCTACAAGCAAATCTCAGTTTCTGTTGTTCACGAAAGCAGATCTGCCCAGTGCCCACAAACTACAAGCAAATCTCGATGTCCAGTGCCCACAAATTACAAGCAAATCTCGATTTCTGTTGTTCAAGAACACAGATCTACCCACAAATTACAAGCAAATTATAACTTAATAATAATAATAAATAAAAAAAAAACAAAAACCCACAAGATGCAGACTGCAGAGATGAACTTGAAATGGAGTTAGAATTTTAATCATCAAAAAGTCGTCTCTTTTTTTATCTGCCCAGCCCATGTAGTTTGATTAGAGTAAATGTATTGTTGATGCAAGGGTGAACTTAAAGAGATGAGATGAGAGATGAGAGATAGAGAGAAAAGGAGGAGGGGCTACGGGGAGATGAGAGGCATGGAGAAAAAAGGGAAAGGGAGGGGGGCTGTTAAAAGAATCAAAAGATGATGAGAGGCAGGGAGAAAAAGAGAGAAAAAAAGGGAAAAGGAAGGGGGGCTGTGTGAGAAGATGATGAGAGGCAGAGAAAAGAGAGGGGGGGCATTAACTGCACTTTAGGTCTAGGGTTTTTTCTATTTATACTTGGTTTTTTTTTAAATGCTGGAATGGTTGAACCGGTTTGGTTCGGTTCGATTCAATCGGTTTCAGACTTTGGAAACCGAAACCGAACCGAACTGGATTTTTTCTAACTATTCTAATCGGTTTAATCGGTTTTTTTTTTGTTTGGTTTTTTCGGTTAATTTTTTCTCGGTTTTCTTGGTTTATTCGGTTTTCCAGTTTTTTTGCACACCCCTAGTTATAGGTTTATGCCACAATGGGTAGGTTTTTATATTTTTTCCCCTGTCAAGTTTCTTAGTTCACACTTCATATCATGCAATCTTTTTTGAACTAGTTCCTTAGTTTTTTTTTTTCATCCCTTATCAGCATTAAAGCTTTATTCATCTATATTGAATGGTGTTTTGAATTCTTTCTTGCATTGTCAACCAAGTTGCTATAGATAATTTTTTTATTATGTTTTCATTCCTTGTCAGCATTCAACCTTTTGTTATTCTTTGGTTGACCTTTTGCTGCACATGTAATTTCTTGTTCTGTTACTATTGTATTATGGCCTTATCAGCATTCAATCTCTTGTTCATTTGGTTAATTGTTTGTTTAATTTTGCATTGCATTGTCAACCATAAGCAATGGATGGGTCTGACACACATGATAAAGCTTCGTGGAGCAAGGCAATGTTGCACACGTTTTGCGACATTTGCATTACAGCTATTGAGAGAGGCATGAGACCAAACACACATTTTGACAAAGCTGGCTGGAAATTTGTCGTACAGTCATTCAAAGATCAAACAGGCTTTTCCTTATCAAAATCTTAGCTTAAAAAAAATGGGATGGGATTAAAAAGGACTGGAGGGTATGGAAAAAATTAATAACTAAAACTGGAGTTGGTTGGTCTACTGAACTTGGGACCATCTCAGCAACTGATGAATGGTGGCAATAAAAAATTCAGGTTAGTTTGCTGATTTGCAATAGCCTCATAATTTTTGTTGTCATGTTGTATTATTTTTTCATCTACTATCATTCCTAATTACATATAGTTGTCATTGTACAGGAAATGAAAGGAGCAAAAACGTTTAGGCATGTGGGCATAGAGCCCTCGTTGTGTTCCAAGTACGATATCATATTTATTAACATAGTGGCCACGGGAGAATATGTTGGACTCCCTCACAAGGACTCTTATCAGATGAAGATAATGTGGCTGCTGGAATGAGGAATACAACCAATGAGGATACTAATATGGAAGAAGGAAGTGGCGACTCTGAAGAGGATGCAATCCCTGATTTCACACGTGATGTTAGCAATATGGTTGGTGGAAGCAATGTCGCACACAATTACTGCAACCCTAACAGTTCAAAGAGAAAGGGTGCACATCAGACTACACCTCAATTGCGAAAAAAGAAAAAAGGGAACTGGAATGGGAGCAGTACTAGTTGCACGTATGGATAAACTTGTTGAGACTATCTCCATGCCTAGAGGGATCACAGCTCCTTGTAGAGATAAAAAAAAAGGTTGTAGCATTGAAGAGGTAATGGAAGAACTGCACTCTATTGATGGAGTTGCCTTTAGTAGTGTATTGCATACCTTTGCAACTAAATTCTTCTGTGTGAGGAGCAAGAGGGAGATGTGGGCCGCAATGGGTTGTATTGACAGAAAAATATCATGGCTGAAAATAATGTTTGACCAACACAGACAAACTTAGATGGACAAGGTCAGTTTTTAGCTTTTTACCCAATCATGTCTTTGCATTTATGTTGAATTCTATAGACAAGTAATATATTTATTTGTCTGAAATATTTTCCACTGGTTTTGCAGACTTCCTGTGCTGCAATTGTTGTTGAATTAGAAGGAGTTGCCCATATTTAAGTGTATTTCTGTAGCTAAGTTTTTGGAACACCACTACCATGTATGTTTTGCTATATATATATGACTAAATAGTGTTTTTAGGTTGGAATTTCATGGATGTTAATTTCTGAATTGTAGACCTTAAATATGTGGATGCTTAACTTTGAATGTTATGTTTAGCTTGTTAAAGTACTCCTTTTCAGTTCGGTTACTTGAAGTTGAATGGTTTGAAGTTAAATGGTTGGTGACAATAATTTATGAAACCGAGACTACTGCTTGTTGGTATTATATTTTGAATGTTTGGTTAGTTGCTCTTGAATGGAAGGTTGAGGTTGCTAATTTTGAAATTTTCAGTTGGTGTATGCCATATTTAAATGTTTGGTAACTTGCTCTTGAATGGTAGCTTTTGAAAGTTAGGTAACAGTTTTTGGAATATTACATCAATTCTTAAGTATTTGTATATAAATAACAGTAAGTATGGGAAGTTATTCACTTGTATATTGTCAATTTCTAGGTAGAAACCGAAAGTGTTAGTACCTGCAATCAAGAGTGGTTGTTTCTAATTGTTGGTGTTGCTGATTGCTTCTATTTATACATCTGTAATAGGTAAGTTCCATTTAATTCATTAGGTTGCAGCCGATTGGTTAATGTCATGACATTCATTAAAAGTCAGGTTAGTTTCTTAAGTTTTTAAATGTTTGTTTATGGTGTTCATTAGGATAGTGAAGGGTAGAAAATCATCAGCTTTGTTAGACCTCTGTCATTGTATATTCTGCTACATAGTTATTACAGTGTTGTCCAAATTTCTGAAGCAGTATTCCATAAGTAACTAGTTTGAATATTGGGGGAAGGTGGCAAACATGCTGTTTATTTATTGACTCAAGGAATACATTCAATGATAATATTATTGCTCCACGCACAAATCAGTTTTGGAAATGAAATTTTCAATGCTGTATGGTACAGTTGACATTATATTTAGCACAAGAAATGAATTATTGGAAGCAGGAAATGAAAAGGAAAAACAATTTGTGTGTGAATTGTTCATTGTTTTTGGAATTGGACTTTTTTGATTTCTTGAAATTCTATTTTTTAGGTTGTTTATAGCAAGTGGAATTATAAATTTTGATTAGAGATAATAGGCATTTTGGAAAAAGAAATTCAATTTCACTTTCGGAGGTAAAGGGCTGAATTGCAAATAAATATAGCTTTATAAAATTTACATGCTGAGTAAAATTTCATTAAACATGGAGAAATTGAACAATAACACTTATTTTGGTTTGCATTATCCATTTGTGTTGTTTTGTAACAAGTCATACAATTTTCAATTATTCACAAAAAAATTTATATGGCACGATAGATATGGATTCGCACTGGTTTTCAACACTTTTTGACGGGGATTATGATGACATTATGAATAACGTTGCCGATTACGTTAATTATGGTAATTCTTCTGTAAACGATGGAGATTGCAGTGATAATAACAGTTCTGATACTGACGACGACGACGATAATGATTCAGATAAAAAAGGTGAGTTGTTTTGGGAAAGGGAGTTTGATGATCAAAAACTGATTTTATGCACGGCAGATGCCATAACTTTATATTATAATACTTATATATATAAGGAGCCTTGTATGGATTCGTACAACACTAGAATGCAATGGTTGATAGATATACTACATGGATATTGGACGCGCTGTGTATACATGTTTAGGATGGATGCAACGACATTTCAGACTCTTTGCTTTACACTTGAAAACCAATATGGGTTAAAGGCATCTAAAAGAATGTGTGTTTTCGAAAAAGTTGGAATATTTCTTTATACAATAGCTTTAGGCGCTTCCAACAGGGAAGCTCAGGAGAGATTCCAACATTCAGGAGAAACAATTAGCAGGTACTTTAATGATGTTCTTAGATCAGTTTGTTCACTCGCTATATATTTAATTTAACCTGCAGATCCTGGGTTCGTAAACAAACCAAGGGAAATTGTGAACATTCCGAGGTATATGCCACATTTTAAGGTAATATCGTTAATCGTATTTGTTAATGGTGATTTATATTTCATGAATTTGTGAAATTTAATTTTTTAGTAAGCTCAAATTGATGTTATTTTGCTAGTTTATTGTATATTAGAATTGTGTAGGAGCTATCGACGGTACACATGTGCGTGCATGTGTTTCTTTTGAAAATCAAATTCCATTTATTGGTCGAAAAGGTGTGCCGACCCAGAATGTTATGGTTGCATGTAGCTTTGACATGCAATTCACATTTGTTTGGGCGGGTTGGGAAAGTAGTGCACATGATACATGAATTTTTCTCGAAGCAATTGACAATCCACGTATAAAATTTCCTAAGCCACCAGAAGGTAGTAATACGTGTTTGTGTGTGTCTGTATATATGATAAGTAATGTTATTTTGTTATTTTATTTATGCAATTTTCAATTTAAAATAATTATATGTTTTTCCAGGGAAATACTACTTGGTTGATTCAGAATATCCTAATGAATATGGATTTTTAGGTCCATATAGAGGTCAGAGATATCATTTGCAAGAATTTAGGAGGCGAGGACAATCACAAACTCATGAAGAAATTTTCAACCGTATGCACTCTTCATTACGTTCTGTGATAGAAAGAACATTTGGAGTTTGGAAAAAAACTTGACGAATCCTACAAAATATATCATCCTTTAATTACAAGACACAAGTTAGAATTGTTGTTGCATCCATGGCAATTCATAACTACATTAGAAGAACTTCAATGCAAGATGTGGCATTTATGGAGTTCGATCGCCATCCTGATTTTGTGCCCGATGATTTTCTAACTGATGTGGCTCCACATTCACAAAGCCAAGGACACCAAATGCCTTCGCGAATGGATAACGTACGTGATGGGATTGCTGCAAGTTTAATGACACAATTATAAATTATTGTTCTATTATGTTTAGGTCTATTTGCAAAAATTTATTGGTTGTAATGTTACTTTTATGTAACTGTTCATTAGTATTATGAATTAAGTCCTTTTAGGTAATTATACAATAAAATGAATTTGAACCATAATTTTTAACCAAACATATTAAACAACTTTTTCTTCAACCTTAATTTCAACCACAGTTTTAACCAAACATATATTTTTCTACACAAACCTAAACTAAAAGCACTTTTTATGAAACTACTTTTTTCAAATTACAACCACAACAGCCACCACAATACCAAACACCCACCACAATACCAAACACACTTTAAACTTAGAATAAAAACTCTCAAATTTTAATTATTACGAGCATGGTTTAAAAGGACAGAACCCTCGTATTATTTATATATAATTCATACATGCATTTTCCATGATTCACTATTAGAACCCTAAAAGATAAATGATTTTATATCTTCATTTCTTTTACATATACATCTTAACATTCCAAGGACGAGTGCAATGGCTACATATCCCTTTAGCAAAATATGGACCCTACTCACTAAAATTAGACATATTCAGCTTTGCTTTTCGTAGATGGATAATGAGTGGGACCAAGAGTTGCGGATTCAATTATTGAAGAATCTAAAAAAATCAAAAAATTAAAAAATATATTTTCAAGACACGAAGAGATAAGCCTTCGAGTTGAAAAGGATCAAAATATCAGAAGAATAGCCAAATTGAGATGTTTTGACAAGATGAGATGAAGAAAGGAAGAAAATTGAGGTTGAAATCTAAACTTGACCAAAATTGAAAGAATTAATTAGGTTTAAGAATTTAATTAAACTTCTAACATGTTTAATTGACTTATTTAAGTACTTAATTGAAGAAAAATTAAGTTTGAAAGTCAATTAGACAAAAATTTAAAGAATTAATTAAGTTCAATGACTTAATTAAACTTCTAATGGGTTGGGAAGATTCAATCAAGGACTTAATTGAAGAAAAATCAAGTTTGAAGACCTAATTCAGATCAGTTTGCAAAGATTGGAAGATTAAAGACACAATTGAAACTTTGAAATGCCAAATTGGTACAATTAAGGGTTCAATTACAAGAAATTTGAAGTTTGAAGGTAATTGACGGCTAAATTGGAAAAATTCAAGACCAAAAACCTTTATACAAAAAGCGTGCAACATTAGGGGATGAAACAAACTTTTCCAGGGACTAGATTGAAGAAAATTAAAGTTTAAAGCTTAGTTGAGGTCTAAATTGAACAAATTGGATACCAATGGCTACTTTGTAAAAGATACCAAACTTAAAGGATCTCAATTGATTTTTGGCAGTGGCCTCATTACATAAAATTAGTCATTTTTGCCTCAATTAATTTTTTATCAATGATTCTTAATGTGTGTGACCCATCAAGCTTGTAATATGTTGGCCCAAATATAAATCATAATCTTTAATAAATTAAACAATTTAACTTATTATCAATTCAATAAATTAATTGATTTATATTTGAAGATCAAGTATTGCACCAAAAAATGCATTATGATCCTCCAAATATTAAGAAAGTTATATGTGGCTTAACTCAACATTTTAGTGATAAATTTCTCGGTGTTATTATTATTCATTCATCAATTTTGTTTTTGATTTAGATATTTAAGTATAGAGTGTGTCTTCTTTGTTATATCATATTTGTTCTCAATACCATAGTTATTCATTCTTTGAATAAGATTTGAAATCCTTTTCAAATCTCATTTCACTTTTTACAAGAATTTCTGAATCAATACTTTTTGAGAACATGTAAAACATTTTTCTTAATTCATCTATCATAATGAATCATCACTTAATCATTTAAATACCTTTATAGTGTTTAAGTTATACTCAAAACCTGCTTATTTGTTTTCTTTGATTAAAGGAACATGTAGTGAGGATCAAAACATAAAATTACTTATAGAAGATCAAGTCTGAGAATCACATATACAACTTCATATGAATCTTTTCATAGACATGAATAATCTTTTTATATATAATTCTCATACAAGTCAGTTCAATGCACTTAAAATTTAACAAGCACCCGTACATTTTTTTAGGTATCCTTCATACCTTAATTTATGAGAATATTATTTTCCTTTCATAAAGGTAAGAACATAATATATACGAGTCTTAATGACTCTAATTAATATTCAGTATTAATAGAGCATTTACTAGAAATATTTAGTAGTGAAGGTTAGATGCAATAGAAATTATCATAATTATACCACTTTATAATTTTGTTTATAAAATATATTTTTCTTAATAACTATATCTTTACCTGTCCAAGAACTCAGTAAATAGTCAAACAGTTTCACGAACTTAAACTCTAATTAAAAGTCATAGGGTAAGTCATTATTTTCCCACTTAACCAGAAATTTTCATGTGTGTGCATTCCAAAGCAATATATCACAAATATACTAGTGATGCATGAAGACATTCATCCATATTCAATGTACATGCATGAGCAGAATATAACATGCTAAAGTGTAAATAACTAAAGAAGCCAAATGCAAAAATTTAAAAGCATCAAATCACATAAACCATATAAAACAAATAAATCCTAGTCCATTATTGTCAAAACCGAAGGTCCTAGTAGAGTTGTCATTCTGTTTGTTTGCGTGGCATGGCGAGACATCAGGATCGAGGAGTCGCCACCTAGTTGTTTGGCTCAACAAAAAAACAAAAACACTAGTTGACTCGAAAAAAGTAACAAAAAAAAATATCTTAGTACCTAACCCAAAACAAAAACAAATCGGGTTGACTAGAAAACATTGGTTCAATCATGAATCAAACAATTAGGTGACGACTCCTTGATCCTGACATCCTACCACGCCACGCGTGCATGTGCGACATCAACTATAAAGACATCGGTAATGATTGGCATGTTTCTTAAAAAAATAGAAATTAAAAATCTCAATTAGACTTTACAGATGGAGACACTGATGAAAAATTGAAAATATTAATTTTTAATTTTTCTGACGGGAAAGACGTTGGTAATATTTGGTGAGTTTCTAAATTTTTTTTATTAAATTTAAAATTTCAATGAGACTTTACAGATGGAGACATCGATGACAAAATTAAAATATTAATTTTTGTTTTTTTTTACTGGAAAGAAATTGGTAATTATATAGCTATACATATGGTATGATTAATGGATTGAGTATATCGGTATATTCTAGAGAGCATTGGAATTATTCATGTCTTCTTGCAATTATTCATTGTGTTTAATTCATACGATAACACAGATAAATTAAGTTTGTTGGTATATTCAAAAGAGCAATGAAGCTATTCACTTTTTGATGTCACTTTTAATTATTGCTCGTTACATATAAATTTACAGACGAAATAAAAAATCATCGGTGATATTTGAGGGGGTTTTGAAAATTTTAATTAGATGTTACAAACAGAAACACATATTAATATTTAATTGTTCATCAGTAAACTTGTTAGTAAAAAAGCTCCAAATTAAAATACCAGAATACTTAAAATCAGAACAGATAGGTTGGCTTTCTTCTTCTCTCTTTGTTTTCTGAAAATAAACACCAACGTCCCTATCTTTCTTTCTTTTCTATGTTTCCTTCACTTCTCAACTCCTTCTCTTCTCTTCTCATCTTCTCCATGTGAAGTATGTCTTCTCCTCTCATTTTCTACTAACTTCTTTGTTTTGTTTTTTGTTAATTAACATACTGTTTAAATTTGTTTTGTTTTTCTTTTCTCATCTTCAAACACAATGAAATCAAGGTAAGATTTTACCTTTTTAATCTTTATTTTTTTGTGTTTTTTTCTGCATTATTTTTGTATCTTTTTTCCTAAATAAATGTATGAATGTCATTGTTGGAATTTTTTTAATATGAGAACAATTTTGTTGAATTTTAGTTGGATTTATTTTTTTTAATTTTGTTTATTCAAATTCAATTAATTGTATGGGATTAATTTTAATTATTATTAGTTAATAATATTCTATTAAACATCAATAAATTTAAAATATTCTTAGTTAATACACATTGAGTATCATAGATTTATAACTATAATTTAAATTTCAATAACATGTTAAAGTTATAATTTTAGATTAATTTTTATATGATATACAATATAATATTATTATGGTAATAATTGTATATATAACCTAGCTAATTATAGAAAAGAAGCTTTTCTATTTATAAAGTAAAATTCTAGTTAAAAAGTAGAGATTCAGTAATTAGGTTTGCTCTATAGTAAATGAAACGACCAAAAGATTGATGTCTTTTCCCAAGTGCAGGAGTGTCGAAGTAATAAATAACCCGGCAAGATCAGGGTCGAACCTCAGGGAGGTTAATTGTATAAACTATAGATAACAACAACAATAGTAACAACAATAACAATGAAAATAATAATAATAATAATAATAATAATAATAATAATAATAATAATAAAGATGATGAAGAAGAAGTTGATGAGAACTTTGAGATGGAAGATTAACGTAAGGATTAAACAATGATAACAACAAATGTCAAGGTTAGAGGATCCACTAATGGTATTTCAAACAAGTATAGTATAAACTCTTATTATTCAATTGGAAACCACACACAAGGAGGTTCCAATCAGATTATAAATTGTTAACATGATTACATTAGTTATCTTATTCGAATAATGCTAATACTTGTAAATGTTGTCAGGCATTCATGATTATAACTTATGTTAACAACAAAATCAAGTTCCTTTCATAGCTCAGGTGTCGGTTATACCATACAGTATGGGCTATGAAAGTATCAAGTATTTGTTGTACCAAGTGTTATACAACATAAATCTAGATTAACCATTTAACAAGCAAAGTATTAAAGGTGAACAAGATAACAAATATAAAGCATGTTAGTATCCAACATTAATGTCCATGTTAAGTTTATATTATACTTATTCTTACACCATTAGTGTACCCTTTTCACCTTGACATAATTAACCTAGCTAGACATATTGAAAGAAGAAACATAAATAAACAAGGAACGGAAATGAAAAGCATAAGCAAGAGATTAATATAAGCAAAACTTAAGCATTACAAAATATAAAGAGAGAGCAAGAGCATGATCTTGATCTGAACACCAAGATGCCTAAATACATGGCAAATGCCTCATTTTATAGGCCAAAATTAGGAACTATTGATTTGTTGACTAATTGATTAATGGGTGGCACATCTTGACTTGGTGACAATTCTTATCTTCTTGTCTGTCAAAAATGTCATTGATAACGTCATAATTTGAACAGACTTCAATCATGAAAGTTCTAGGAAATTGTCTCATCTTTCTAGGGTAAACCTTTGAGATCATTTGGACTTCTAGAACTCGAGATATGGGCTGAACACTAAACAGTGTCTGGGCTGCAGGACAGATTCAGACTTCTTTGTTGTTGCTACAATTTTGACTTGAAAACGGCCTTGTTAAAGCTCCCCATGAAAGTTTTAGGCCTATGTCTTACCTTTCCATCCATATAAAGTAGACCTAAATTCGAGATCTACAGCTCCAGATATGACCCGATTATCGAACAATGTTCCAGTTTAGACTGCACCAACGTCTCTTTTCTAAGTTTGGCCATCTCTTTGTCCTTTCAATTTCAGTACTTCAACTCATCAATCAATTCTTTCATTTATGTGATAGGCCTGCATTTAAGATGAACACTTCCATAAATTAAAGGTATCTTATATTATTAGATATGTTATTATAAAACATGCTTTAGCTAAGGAGTTATTAATACTTCAAGTGCAAAATGATGATATAAAACCTTGATAAAAATGCACTTTTAAGTACTAATCACACCCCCAACCAGCTTATTACTAGTCCCTAGTAATCAAAGCGTTAAAATAGAAAAACTATTTGCAAATTCCACAAAGCAAGGCATTCATCATTCAACTTCCATTAATCTATCCAGATAAACAAACTCTCATTAAATTTATATATCTGCTCAATACCTCTTAAACAAAATATTAATAAACCTTCCTTTTTATGTGCTCAATGTATAAAAACATAGATGATGGGGCTTTTGTTGGAAGAAAACAATATTCTGTTCTAATGTTTAAGGTTAACTTCCTTGGGTTGGGATTATTATATTCTTTTTTTTTGTCTTTTTTTTAATATATATATATACATATACTTAAAACACAATGCATCTTTAACCCATGTAACGAGCTTTCGGCTAATGACTCCCAGACCAGTTGGTCTTAGGGCATTAGGTGTTGAGACACCCCTACGAGCTTAGTAACTCGGGTTGCAGATACTGATGCGTAGATAGTGCAATGTTTGATTCCCTTAAGCTTTTCTCCTTAACCCATGTAACAAGCTTTGGGCCAATAGCTCCCAAGTCAGTTGATTTTAGGGTATTAGGTGTTAAAACACCCCTTCGGGCTTAATTGCTTAGGTTAGGGAGGCTACGAAATCAAACTTATCTACGTTTTTATTATCATCATTTTTTTTTGTTTTTTTTTTTTTGCAAATTATAGAGTATCCCTATCAATTAGTTGTTACCTTTCACAAAAGAACATAAATAATGTAATAATTCAATGTGCAACCCACAATCATATGTTAAAGTGTGTGTGTGAAAATGAAGGTTTAAGAATACTTG
>Ga0325402_1000009_pt1 | contig 102873 bp, 48 predicted proteins | sample PopdelMetagenome_22_FD_207212 | JGI IMG/M metagenome (GOLD analysis project Ga0325402, IMG submission 207212) | Populus deltoides microbial communities from Bellville, Georgia, United States - Xylem-PdKOR-R3 | ecosystem: Host-associated > Plants > Phyllosphere > Stem > Wood/Secondary xylem... | reverse complement strand
AAAAAAATACTCTTTGATATTCAATATGTCAGTCAAGAAAAGAAAACTCTCTCGTAATATTTCTGTTTGTTCTCTCTAGAATACCATCAAAGTTTTAGGGATTTGTAATGTGTTATTTATTTAGGTGACTTTGGTAACTATCTAAAAAACAAGATTGGTTTGATCCTTTTGGCTTGTACAGACATCGAAAAAGTTTATAATTCAAGTGGAGATCTTGATTCGCAAACCTGTTATGTTTCATCAATTCTTTTATTTATAATATCACATATCAATCTTAAAGTAGATTTATTCTTGAACTTGAAAAAACAATAATAATGATGAAATTTAACTGAAATTGGCTATCAACTTGAAATTTTGACAAAACAATCAAAAAATTCTTACATAACATTTTGGTAAAGATGTTTTGTCACAATTTCCAACCTTTTTTAGTGTATTAATTGGTAAATTTCAAATGGTAAATATGGTTATAAATTATTTATGATACATTGTTTTTTGTAAAAAAAAATAAACAAATAATTTCCGGTTATATTATGTGTTATATGTATGGATATAGTACATTATCTAGTTAAAAATAACTATTTCTAAAATGCTGTCATTATCGAAGCAGTTTTTTTGTTTAACAATATTGATAAAGAAAGAGAACGAGAGAAACAAAGAACTCTTACAATGTACAGAAGTAAGATTTGAAATTTATTTGTTTATAGTTTTTGGTTCGTCCTGAACCCCATGACTTCAATTCCCTCTCCTGAGAAAGACAATCCAATAAACATAAATTAATGGGAGAAAAATACAGAATATTTGGATTAGGTGCACATAAAGCAAAATAAATTTGTTATAATCATATGATATGTGTCTTATTAAGACCATTCAAGTGGGTATGATCTTCACCAACTCCTATCCTTGGCAAAGTCAACATTTCCAACCTGAAAATGACAATGTATGCAAAAGGAAACCCTAATTCCCGTTCGAAAAGAACACATGATCAGCTAGCTTGTAGATATGCTATTTTGATTTAAGAAAGTTGCTTACCAGAACTTTAAACATTTTTGACAGGACACGTATGGCATTGACTCGCATTTGTTTTTATCAATCCTTGTTTCAATAAAAATATAGTGATTATAAAAATAAAATAAAAAAAAAATTCATGATCCTCAAACCTACCATTGATATCCCTAAGTGCAGTACTTGTATATATCCAAACTCTCTGCTATGCTGATCTTCTTCTTTGGTTGTCTGGCTAGCATGGTGTTTCCTAGTTAGCTAGATTGGTTCTAATAATTACTGCAAATTATCCCCCTTGGTGCTCTCTCTTTCTCTATATAATCGCTCTTGGCTTGCCGTGAAAAAAAATAGTTACTGCAGATTAGGCCCCCGATGAAGTCAATGTATTCTATAATTATAACACAAAGAAAAATGAATTTACTGTTTTTGCTCGATCCATTTCGAGTTGCAGAAGAAAACACTGGTGTGCCGCAGCTTCATGGTCGATGCAGACGTAAGAAGACTGGAGGATTGTATATAGGCTTCGTACTGCTGTCTGGCCCCAGCATACATGTATTCAATCACATATACCCCCTTCATTCCTTTTAGCCTTTTATCAATCTAATTTAATATCTAATACATATAGTAAATATTATCTACTTGCAATAATTATTAATATACCAATTTTCAAGTTAGATCCATATGCATTTAGTATGAAGTATAATTTGATTTTCTTAAGCAAGCTCGGACTTGCCAGGTATTTATTGGAAAATCTCAGGTTGTGCATGCGAGACAACTCAAAATTTTGTTTTAATTATAAAATAATGTTTTTTTTTTAATCTTTGGTTTATGAATTATATTACATGCTTTATTCAAAAATTTTATTTGATTTTTTTTTTTTATCAAACATGCTTTTACGGCATTTTAACTTATTTTACGGTAAATTATTTATGAGAATAACTTTTAAATTATCACTCAAAATTAAAAGTTGACTCATAAGGCGTACGAAATGGAGTCTATATATTTATCTTTTTGGCTTTTGCTTGACTTTTGGCAGAGAAGGTGTGGAAAATGCAGTTTTATGGAAATGTTTTGAATGTGTTATATATTTAAATTAAGCTTAACTATCATTTAACAAATATTTTAGAGAAAGGATGGGGAGAGAGCTGATTTTGAGATATATATATATATATATATATATATATATATATATATATATATATATATATATATATATTATAATTATAATGATGGGCACCAACAACATCAGATTCATTGAATCTCTCCTTCATCGAAAAGTTTTTTACTCATTATTTAGAACCACCCAATATATTTAAATGCAACACCTTACCATTGTTTTTTTGGTTGACTTTTGAAATTAAGCCTTCGGTCAACTAACCTTATAAGTTTATAAGCTAGATAAGGAAGTATTTGCTAAGATAATATATATATATACTAGCTGCAGGCTTCAAAGTAGTTGTAGTCGTGGTTAAAAGATCACAAGTTAGCAGCAGATCAATATTGACACAATCAAAGCTGGGATCTTCGAGTTAGTACTGAAGATTGCCACTTCCTCGTCGTCCCTCTGTAAGGGAACTCCCTATTGATTGTGCTTTAATTAATTACTGCTTAATTAATTTATGGTTTGACTCTCCTCAATGATTTAGGTTGTTTAACAACACCATACCCGATGCTATACGGTATGCCTAATCTTGCTTCCCATAAATGGGCTATTTTATTTATATATATTATCGGGGATGTGTAGCCCTATTTATTAATTTATGATCAATTTAATTTTAATAATAACACAAGTCATATGGCAATAAAATTCAGATGTCGAAACCCACTTTCATAAGTTCACCTAATTTTCCCATGTGACCTCTCTGTTGTGTTCCTTCTATCGTACAATTATTGTATCCATCTTCTATTACATTCGGCAAGTCATAAATTTAGATTGCGTGCGTACGTAACAGTGCTTCTTACACTTTGATGTTTGTCGTAAAAATATGTCGTGTTTTTTTTTCGGTAAATTTATCCGATCATTATTTTCGGTGCATCACCTATAAACGCAATCATTGTTTAAAAAAGTATGTGTTATTTCTCTCAAGAATTGATAACTCAACAAGCATCAATTATGGATTTATAGGACGCGGGAAAACGGCCATGGCCCTCTAAAGATTGAGAAATTTCTGAAGTCACCTCATTTTGATAATTTTTTAAAGAAAGTTGCATAAATTGGCTACTCGTAAGCATGATTATCAGACCCAATCTAGATATTAATCCGGTTAAGAAGTTGTGTCTCGGGTTATATGAATTAATCCATGTCAACTTGAATCAATCTGAAAAAAATTTTAACTTTTTTTAAATTTTAATATTTCATATAAAAAAATTATGAAACAATCCATGTGATATGAGTTAGACATGTTATAAATAATGAAGTTTAAAATATTATTTTAAAAGATTTTTTATCTCGTATTGAAAAGATACTATGTTGATATGTTATCCTTTTAAATTTAAATATTTAAATCAAAAAAAAATTTTATCCCACATTGAAAAAACATAACTTTTTTCTTGTGAACATAGAGTATATATTTACTAAATGATTTCAAATCTCACATTGAAAAAATAATATTTTTCTCGTGAACATAAAGTATATATACTAAAAGGTTTCCTTCTTCTTTTGCTAGGAGGAAAAACACATTTGAAAAAAAAATTTGGGTCTCAACCGGGTTTTGCCGGGTCGCTGGATAAGCCAGTCCAAGTGTAATAACTATATGCTCATAAGCATGGTTGTTAGATCGAGTTCATGGAATTACATGAAAAAAAACCTACATCTTTGTGCAAACAAGTTAACTCACATGTCACCGATTTAACTTAAATCAATTGTTTTTAGAAAAAAAAAATATTGTTTTATTTAAAAAAAATTCTTGAGTTGAACAATTCATCAGGTAAACCATGAACCAGATTATGAGTAAATCGTATTTAATTAATTATATTTTATTAGATTAATATTTTGTTTTTTTATAATTTAACTAAAAACCTGGCTCCAATCAGGTTTTGAGTTATGTATATGTTTTGAGGTTTATCTGACAAAATCTAGTTTAATAAATGTACGTATGCTTTGAATCCCTCAATCACTTCATAAAATTTGGATCCATTATTGGCCGGCATCCACGTCCCTGTTCCTCCAAAGCTCTTGAATCTGAACTAAAAAAAAATGTGCAGATAACAAAAAAAAACATATGGTGGATAAATATAGAAATATTCGAGAATTATATTGGAATTCTACTCTAGGTGGGTCATTACTTACATCCGCGCTCACCAAATTATATGTGAAGAAATGCTAATTATGCTCATTATTACCTTTAAATAAATAATGTTTAATAAATTTTTATTATTATTATTAACGTGAGTAGTGTTCGGGTCAATTTATATACATCTCGACTAATCTCATGGATCCTAAAACTAACAACCATGTAAGTTTCTAATAGTCCTGAAATTTATGAAACTCAAACTTATAATATCTAAAAAATAAACTTAAAACTTAACCAATTAAACTACAATTATGTTAAATAAAATCTTAATAGATCAGTAGTGTGCGTGATGTAAAATTATTATTTTTTTCCTCTTTCATGATCAACTCTTATGCTGCCTGAAGGTTTGTGAGGTACCTAGCTAGATCAGTACTACCTGTTCAAAGCGACGGTTGCCAAGTCTACATGTTAGGAGAGCATCTATTTTAACATAAAAGGGGAATTTTATCAATTTGAAACTTCCAAGCAACAGATAAAAAAATTAAAGGGTCGCCCTTTTCTTGAAGGGATGGGTAACCCTTGGGCGGACACATCCAAACCCATTTATCTCTTGTACGGAATACAGAAATTCGTCAGCCGAAAATGGGGTTAAAGGTTTTTGGTTGGGAATCTCATGAAGCATCTTTTTAGTTAAAAGATCAGAGTTCATTAAATTCTTGGGATAAAGGGGATGGTGGGGATAGAGATCTTGCGATATATAGCATGGTTTTTAGCGATCTTGCTTCGTTCTCGTAGAATGGAAACCTAGTTTGAGGGAGGGGGGCCAATATTATGGACTTGGAGATTTTCATGTGGGGGTCCAAGAGTCCCTTTCCCAGTTTCTAATTATTTTACAGATTCAACAGGTGGGGGAGAAATCCTTTCTAGGGTTTGCTGTTTCAGCTGTCAACCACATTCTTTATGTTTTGCCAACCCTAAATTTACACGTTTATATTTAACCAGGATAATGCCCACTTCCTTCCTGCCTCTTGGCCATGGCAGCAGCAGCAGCTGCTATCATCCATACCCGCCGTATTAATAGATGCACGTCCTTTGCCACATTATTGATCCCACACACATTTATAGGTGGGAAGTTGTGTATATATTGTGAGATAGTTTTAAATGAGAGGTGGGCGTACGTAGCTGCAAGAGAACGTGAGAAATTGAGAGTAATATTGGTCTTCAATGAAATTCTGAAGTTTATTGGTTGGGGATTGAATTACAAAAGAAAATGACCTAATTGAACTAAAAGGAAAATCTTCCTAGCAGATTCAAGGCAGATTGAAACAACAAATCTAAAGCATTTCTTGAATGGTTTTCCCAGTCCATCAAAATCAAGATAGAAAACTTGCTAGGGTTTATTTTTCCCAGTCCATCAAAATAATTTCCTCCCTGTGATTTTCGTCTACCTTTTCTTCTCTTTTTTATTGTGAATTGACATCCCATTTGAAAAAGAAAAGAGAAAAAAATCCAATTAGTGTGAGTAATTTTATTTTAGCTACCTAACCGAATATTATACCTTACAAGGTCTTCCTTGACTTGGCTTCACTTGACAATTAATTAAACTAGAAAAACATGAATATATTTTTATTGAAAATGACAATAGAAATAAATTTACGATGCCAGTTTTCAAACGTTTCACACAAATAATGGAATCTGTGTTTGCACCTCCTATATACTCTTTCCTTCATTCTACGACTGTCTGAATTCTTACCCACAGGAGCATTTTCTGAGCTTTAATTGATCTCCTTCTCAAATTAACCTAATGTTGTGCATGCATTTTCATATATATATATATATATATATATATATATATGTTGGAGAAATTTAGAATGAAAATAAATATAAAGTTGGTTTAGAGATATCAAAACACTGTTTTTAAAGTGTTTATTTATCTACAACTAATTAAGTCCTTTAAATTTTTGTCTGAGAAAATAAAACAAAGAAAAAAAAAATTTATCATTTTATTTTTTGTATAGCAATAAGTTTTTATATACTTAAAATATAATAATAAAATAATATGACTGTTTGATTATATATGAATGAATGGGCATGTAAAATATATAAATGGTGGGTCAAAGTCGATTGAGTAAGCTTACCTGTATGTATTTTAGATTGACAGTGATTTGGAGCACGACTCCACATTGTTCAGGGAATTAAAGCGCAGAGATTCATAATTGCCATGACCTTGTCCTCTGAGTTCATTGGAAACAATCTACCCACTCTCTGTGAATGAATAGGCAAAGTATATATTGGGTAGCATAAAGCCAGAAAAGTGGCCTTCATAACATGGAACAACGTAATAAATTAGAAATCTTTACTCGGCTAGCTAGTTAACGTCTTAATTTAACGCTGCATTCAAATACATCAATCATTAAGTATGGAGAGATGACATTTGAGGAATAATATAAAATTGATTTGGAGCACGACCGGTTCAGTTTTAGTTTTATAAGCCTAAAATCGAAGAAAAAACCGAATCAAACCGGTAGGAATCGTTTTTTTTTCTAAAAAATCAAACCGAAACAAAAAAGGTCAATTTGAACCAATTTTGATTTTTTACAAAAATATTTGATTTGATTATTTTTTTTATAAAAATTAAAACTAACTAAAAATGATCACCTAGAGGCTTTCCATGTCAGTTTTGAATTTGCAGATTGCATTATTAGGCCCACCAATACTATTGGGTTTTATTTTGCAGTCTATAATTTTGCGAATGGGCTCACACCTTTAAGGATCCAAACCCCAGTCATAGTAAACTGGGCCAGACCATTAATATCTTCACTTTCTACTCTCTAGACCTCGGCTCGGCTGATCTGAGTCGTTCCTGTATTCCGTATGATAGTTCGTGTGTTTTAAGAGTATATTTTACTAAAGAAATTATTAAATTGATTTTTTATGTTTTTTTTATATCATTTTAACTTGATGAAATAAAAAAAATTATAAAAAATATTTTAATATATTTTTAAATAAAAAATACTTTTAAAAAACAAAACACGTATGAGACTTGTAGAAAATTACATCATGAAAAAAAAAAAAAAAACATGAGAAACGGTAGCCACTAATCATGATGGGTGCAAAGGGATTTTCTATTTACACAAATTTTCAGTGTAAGAATAACCAAAATATGCTCATCTTTTATATCAAATCGATAGATAAGTAATCTCTTATAAAAAGATAGTTGGTGAAATTATAATCTATTTTTATCAACTTTAAAATATCTTTAAAACTTATTTTAATTATAGAATAAACAATTCTGACAATACTGATTTTAATTATTTTTTTTAATGTAAAAGAAGTTGACAAATTAGTTTTTACAACGAAAAAACTAATATTTTTAAAAATTATTAAGAAATAGAAAATAAAAAGATCAAAAATATTTTAAAAAATTAAGTCGATATGTTTTTTGAAAATTTATAAGAAATTAAAAAAAATCATAAAAAATTGTAATTTCAAAAAAAAAAAAAGAGGAAATTTTCAGCTATTATGTGGGATCCATCAAAAAAACAATTATGGGACCCATCATCATTAATTCATGTATAAAAAACAAGGAGTTCCTCAATCATTTTATGACAATTCCCACGTAATCATGTAAATGAGGTAATGATAAATCCAGCTCGTAATGATTTTTCCGTATGACAAATTTGTAAAAATCAATGCTGGGCCGACGTCGCATGAATATTAGTAGAGATGGGCCTGAAACCCATGTTTTCTGAAACAAGATCAAAACAAGTCCAACGTAGGATCCAACTACTTTCAAGCCAGGATTGCACAATGGACACATTACAGCGTACTTGCTGTCGGACTGAGCCATATTGTGTTCTAAACAATTTCAAATAAAATTTTAAAAATAAAAAATATATATTATTTTAATATATTTCCAAATAAAAAAAAAATTACTATCACACTTCAAACATCCCTCAAATCTAGTTGGTAAATAAATAAAAAAATTAAAAAAATTCATATTAATCGGTTATCTTACCCTCAAAATTAATTAATTGGGAAAACCCAAGATTACTCGACCGTAGACGCACTAGTTTTCAACTGTTAGGACTAGTGGGCTAGAAATCTTTTCTTGGTGTACGTGTTTGGATTAAAATATTTTTTTTCTTAGGATATATATTATAATAATATTTTTTTATTTTTAATATTAGTATATAAAAATAATTATATATATATAATTTTAAACTAAAAATTTAAAAAATACGAACAAACAGCGATGTTAAAAAATTTCGTGATGTACATTCATCATATTGTTGGAATTCTATGGCAGTGGAATTTTTATTCTTCTTTGCCGCACGTAATCTTCTTCTTTGTTTTGTCTTTGTCAGCTTCTCTCGTCTCCACGTCTGTTTCAGATGAGATATTGTTCAGTAACGTGGAGTTATATTTTAAAATATTTTTATTTAGAAATATATTAAAATAATTTTTTTATTTTTTAAAATTAATATATTAAAATAATAATAAATTAATTTTAATTTGTTTATGTTAATTGCAGTCATCAAAAGTTATGAAAAAGAGTTAGATTGTATTTTGATATATTTAATACACATCTAATTTAATAACATGATATGATTTGATTAATTTGAAAGGTCTAAAAATAATTTAGATAATTCTCAATTAATCTTATATTAAAAGATAAAATAAAAAATAAAATCAATTAAAAAATAAAAAATAATCTGAATCAACTCAGATAAACTCTTCAAACTCATGATATGAATTATGAGACAAAGATGTCATAAAAAAAAATAAAAAAAATCAAAGAAAAAAAACTAGTAAAAAAAATACTAATATAATGAATAATTTAGTATTTTTACCATACATGGAGAAATAATTTTTTTATAAACAAAAAATGTGAAATAACATTTAGATCAGCAATCACTTGAAACATGTAAAACAATCATTCAAAAATAAAAATAATATTTTATTTAAAAAAATTAGCATCATCTAAAGGAGATGCTGTTAGATGGGTACAATATCATTGTCTTGGTGGCTTGACTTCATTTTTGGCATGTTAATTGTATTTTTCTAGCCTAGTCTATCGGTCATCTGTCTAGGTAAAAAGGTAATGATTGGTGATGGAATTCCAATAATCCTCTGTGTGTGGGGTACATGTTAAATTATGAAATTTATAAAATAATAATTCATATAATAGTACATAGAGTGTGTGACATTTAGATTTATTTGTTAGAAAAAAAATAAAAGAGAAAAAAGAAAAAGAAAAAAAGAAAAAAAAAGGTCAATCATAGTGTATACGACTCTCAGTATCAAGTTATTTAGCGAGTCACTCTTCTTTAGGTGACCGAGTTGGTCGTCCAAAACTAACGATGACCATGTTGATTGTTAAGACTTAAGAGATGACCTGTAATGCCAATTGCCTGGGCTAGTTTCGGTAATCAATAGAACATGATAATATTTTTTAAAAAAAATAATTTTGTCATATCAACATCCAAAAGCATACAAACAAATTTTATAAATAAAATGGAAATAGAATATCATTTTTTTTTAAAAAAAAAACAAGTTTCTCTTCAATAATTCTGCTATTTTCAAATCTTCTAATTGTTCATCCTTTTTTTATTATTAGATTTGGACATTAGTTAGGAAATGCGCTACAAACCGTATTTTTAAAAAATATTTTTTTATTAAAATTTAAAATAATTTATATATTTTGAATCGTTTTGATGTGTTGATGTGCTGGTGTTAAAAATAATTTTTAAAAAATAAAAAAAAATTATTAATATATATTTTAACACAAAAAATTATTTTAAAAATGACCGCAACTACACTGTAAATCACCCTCTGTATCTTGCTGCAACACAAACCCACATAAAAGCACACAAACCTCTGTTGAAGGAAAGTAAATTAACTTCACCAAGGAATTAAAAAAAATAAAAAAAAATCGTAAAATAAAACTAAAACTCGTCAGATCTTTTGTACTAGATTTGAGATCATTAAAAAACCTCATATGGCTCATAGCAAATGTCTAGGCTCTAAGGTAAAGGGTTTCAATTTCTCAACATGTACTCTCTTCGTCTTCAACCTCTTATCATCATCTCTTTTCTTTCACTCGGAGCTTATTCTGTCTTCAAAACTCTGTTATTTTTCTAACTCACTGAAGAGGATTCGTTTACAAGTTCTCAGCCCTATCATGATCATCTCCCTGACAAAATATCAGTCACCTCATCTTTCTGTCATTTAAGATTTAGGTAAAACTTCCCTTTAGCAATGGCGGTTCGATTTCGCTATCCTTCCAAGCAAATTTATTTGATAAGACAAAGTATTAAGTTATTATATCATCATTTTGTCGAATACGACAATGTTCAGAAAACGTTGCTCAGCAGCTACCATTAAAGACTCCATGAGCTAGGAGCTTATTTTTCTCATTTCTAGAATCTGAAATTCCGGGGTCTTGAAGTAGGTTGATAAGCTACGATCATGGGGCCCCAAGATACTACAGATGTCCCTTTCCTTTCCATCGTTAAAACATCTCCAGTAATCTGCTACCCAAGCCATTTCATAGTCCACACAGACCGACATGTCCATTGCAAACATGATCTCTTGAAGCATTGCTTTCTCTCAAAAACCTAATAATAACACTGTACAGCTTTTCCTATTCAAGGCCAATGCATATACTTTGTACATTTATTATCAAAGCAATAAATTGAAGCGTTCTTAAAACCATCTCAAAGCTTTCATTTTCGTGTATATCATCCATGTCAGCTGTCATTTATTGCGTCTTTTTTTGCTGGATTGAATCCCGCGTGTTGTTTCACTTGGAAATGTTTTAGGTAGACATAGACAAACTAGAGATTGAAGTTGCCTGCTAAGGATACGTAGACTTGTCACCATGGCCTAACCAGCTAACCATCTCTTACTATCTACACAATCGTAAGGTTTTTTGTGCAGGTGGGGTGGGACATCGACAGTAAACAAGTAAACAGATCGGCTTACACATCTTGACTAATTTTTTAAAATTTTAAAATTAATAATTATATAAATCTTTAATGATTATAAGGTTTGTAACACTTATATTAATATTCTTCAAGAAATAAATTCTAAACCTTGAATTGATATCTTCAAAAAATAAATTTAAAACCTAATCAACGTACTGATTGGATTAAAATAGCCCATTTTTTACATCACAGGCAATGGAAGAGTAGAACATGTTGCAACAAATTAACAACAGGACTTCCTAAAATCCAAAGGAACAAGAACACACCACGATATTAATGCCCGCAACACCCCCACCGCCCCCCCATGCACAGTCACACATCATGGCCTAAAATAAACACTACTTCTCGCCCCCACAAGCAGAGAGGAGAAGCTGACAGAGACAGACCACTAGAGGAAGAGGCTTGATTACAGACTGTAAAGAAAAAAAGAAAAAGGCAGAGAGATAAGGTCCCCACCTACCTAGAATACATACATAGAATTACAAGAATCAATGAACATGGGCAAGATTTTTTTTTTATCTCACTGACCCTTTTGATATTTCCTAGCAGTCAAAAACTGCTGTTGAAAATCAGACAACACTCCGCTATAGAAGGCACTTCAATCGACGATCCACTTTGAACTGCAAAAGCAGCTACCCCTAGTAACTATTGCTTCTTTACCTTATCCTCTACCATCCTTTCACCTCAGAACCACCATGGCTTGATTCTTGATGCAACATTTTTATGCACAGCCAAAAGGTAAGAAAAATAAAATATAAAACATAATGCACATGTAGATCTAATCTTTTCTCAGTAATAGCATTTATTATATGCTCTTGTTCAATAAAAATACCCCAATAATTACGAAGGCAATCTTTGTCTGCCTCCATATCTTAGAATAATTTATCAAGTAAAATAAACTCGTATGAATAATTGATCAAAATAATATTAGCTTCACATAAACAAAGCATGTTGTAAGTTAGACAAGAGTGCAGAAAAAAAAAAAATATATATATATATATATATATATATATATATATATATATATATATATATATCTCACTGATAAGACAGGATGTCCTGGAATGATAGAGATACCAAACAAGCAAGACATAACATTTCACATTTCAGTATAGAAAAGAACAAGTTGAGACATCAATCTAATCAGGTTTTCATTTAAAGTAATCAACCAGGTAGGGCAGGTACTCTCGAGATCCCCTTTTTACTCCCTCATTCAGTCCGTCAGACATGCAAGTGAGATCCAAAACTTCAGATGGTAAGAATTAGACCAGAACAGCTTAAAGAGGCAATGTTTTAGGAGGAATAAGCGCAAGTGAGGGAAAAAAAGTCATTCCATTGCATGAATTTAACAAGGTTGAGATCAGAAATCCCCAACGGGTAATATCTACTAGATGTAGTCAAGCATAGAGAAGGTTCTCACCAAAGGTAAAATTCCAATCACATCCTACAAAATTACAAATGAACATGGATTGATTACCATAAAGCTCAGAAGTTTGAAACAGGAATCCTATTAAAACAACTTAAAATAACCCGCAAATCCACAAAATCTACTACCTTCATTATTATACCAGAACCGCCAATCTTCTTCACTGACTTGAAAAGGAGGGCAAGACAAATGCTAAATGCAATTGCAGATAAAACTGGCTTTGCTCACAGCATGCAATCGGTTCTTGCTGGCAACCGCCGGAAGAAATTGAGTGGAACTGATGGAAGTTTGTGGCGGAACCTAGGATGTCTCAGCACATAAAACCCAGTGAGAAGTGCCACAACTTGGAAAGGAGTAACATAGAGAACAATGGCAGCAATCAGACAAAAAAGCACAAACAGAGCTGTGGCCCTTGGGTCTCGCCAGCTCAGCAGAGATTGCAGCCTCTCCCCTTGAGTAGCTAAATCACCAACAACAGTCTGAATCCTCCCCGCAATACTTCTCAAGCGATCATATCTCATCCTTACAATATCAGGTGGCCGCGAAGTAGGGAACGTGTCAAATTCCTCGTCCAATTCATCAGGATGAGCAGACTCTGCATGAGAGAGACGAGTGTCCATGTGGGGAGGATGCCTTGGCCTCCATCTATAATACCAAACACCGATCAGGAAGAGATACAGGAAGATTGTGGGCAAGATAAGTTCTGGATAAAGAACTAGGATTATAAACAATATGTGAATCAGCACAGTCGTGATTGGGTTTTTCCAATTGCATATCTGATCAAACCATTTTCCTACAGCAATTAGCCCACCAAAAACGTTCATGATTCTAAAAAAGTTGGCTTTACTTCTTCTCATGCTCCACATGTGAGACCCCACATCCAGCATATATTCAACAATCTCCTTCCTTAATGGTGGCTCTGCCCTGCTCAGCCTCATTGACACAATCTGAGTGGCCTGATGCCTTAGGCTATCTAGCTGGCTGACAGTCAGTGGATGGATATAATGCATCTTTGGCAGCAAAGGTTGTGAATACATGTGCATCATATTAAGCAAGGATGAGCATGTAAAACGGACTGCCAAATGAATTTCTCCCATCTTCTTGACACCATTAGGATGCAGGACCAACAGTGGGTAGGAGTGTGTGTAAACCCTATCAGTTTCAAGTGTGGAAAGACGGATTCGTACCTTTCCGATCCTTGAATCCCTTGCCCCTCCAGGCTTGTCCCCTCCATGCAAATGACAATTATCAAAGACCCCGATTGTTATGACAGTACAGGGATCGAAAACCTCCCAAGTATATTGCTCATTCCACTTGGGTGTGAAACTGTCGATAATGGTCCTTGTACGAACCCACTTCTGCCCATATTTTGCCACACAGTATGCATCAGTTGTTCCCCGACTATCCTTTGTCTTCATGGGCATCAATCCCTGAGCATTGAGAATACCCACTTCCAGTACCCCTATGCTGTTCTTCCACAGCTGTTTAGCTGTCGGACGAAGATCACTGCTATAGTGTGTTGATTCATCCAAAACATGATAACCACCCTCCAAGCAGATCCTCGTGTGAATCCTGCTGGAAAACTTTGTTTCTTTCTTCTTTTCCCCTTCTACAATAACATGTCTCTCCAGATTAAACCACCTAGTGTTCACAGGCTTATGGTCCAACCTTCTGTCCACATAATGCATTGGAATCGCACATTTCCCCAATACTTCATCCTTGTTGGGTGCAATCCTATCTTCCACACTCAAAATCAAGGGCTCCTCAAAAGGTTCTGCTGCCACAAACATAAGGTCCTCGTTCCACATAGGATTAATACTCCTGCTAGGAGAAACTCTTGTTCTCAAGACTTGATTTCCCAGGGTAGCTTTAACATATACTTCTGGATACCTGCCTTTGTCACTTGGTTGCAGGTCCTGAGCTTCAATCACATTGACCCTTAAATACCATAATTTTGGGGAGAGATATACCTTGGAACGAATATTAGCAAGACCATCCGTCCCAGTAACAGTAGCTGCATCTGAATGCCATGCTTCTGGAAAAGCTTCATCTGCCTGTGTCCCCATCCACACCGCTAACATCAATTCCCCCTTAACTTTATCTCCCTTCCTATCCTCCAATCGATACCACTGTGGTGCCAAAGGACTATCAGGAGGAACCCGTTTTGGTACCTCATTCAAATCAAACAAAACCCGACCCATGAAATCATCCTTCACAAAATCCTTATCCTTAACAGTAACCTCAAGCATTGAGGCCTGAATACGATCCTTTGAGAATGCAAACACCTGGTTCCACTCCGGATTCGACTTCTTCTCAAAATGCCTAGTCGTACCCTTATAGTTTCCAAGTTTAACTTCCACATAAGGATCACAACTACCCGTAACATCCTTCGCAGGCAATTCCTTGGCCTTAACGACCCGGACATAAAGATATTGCATCTGCTCCACAAGATCATAGGTGCTTGTAAGCTTGTCACCGGTGATCTTCCCCCCTCCCAGATGGGGATTGGTCTCTTTCAATAGAAAATCCTCATGTAGAGGCCTCTGCATCTTGTTGGCTCAAAGGAGAGACACTCAATCTTCAAGTTGAAGTTGAAGTTGAAGAGTTTGTCTTCTATTGAACCAAAATATAAAAAAAAATCTTTGAATTCAGAGTCTTTCAATTCAAAAACCCTGAAATATAGGAACAAAAGATTCAATTAGCCGTTAGTAATACCAAACTTAAGTAATTTAAATAGTAAAGGAGACTTGATAATAGGAAACTAACAAAATCCAAATATTGAAAGAACCAAAAGTAACCTTGACAAAACAAATATGAAAGGGAATATTTAAAAATAAAAAATTAAACAAACCTCCATGAACTCAAAACGACATTAACATAAAACAAAACTACACAGAATTATCTCTAATATTTCATCAGATCCTTCAAATGACTGTTACGTGCAAACAAACCTTCAAATCTTCAGATCTGAAACGCTTCAACGCTGTAAAGAAAAAACACAGACAAACCAAAAATCGGAAGTCATAAAAAACCAAAACCATAAATTATTAAATCAAGACTTTCACACCAAAAAAGAAAAACGAAACAAAATGCTCGAAATGTACCATAGACTTTCTTTTCCCGTTTGGTTGCTCAGAAAATGTAGGAATGTCCGAGAATAAACCGTATACTATCACAGATTTTCCATTTCCTTCTCATCAACTCATAAAAAAGCACATTCAACAACTCTTTGTTTGGTTTATCAGAACGTTCGCATATAGTTGAGATTGTTCATTTTATTTTCCTTCATTTTCACTCATTTTCTAGGAAAATAAAAGCACCAAACAAACAAACAAGCAAAGAAAACAAAACCAAAACCAAAACAGCAACATTACAACCTTGAAAAACCAGAGCAAAAGGTAACGTCCAACATGGAACAAAATGCTAAAAACTAAAAAGAAAGAAACGGATTATCAGCAATATACCTTAGAGAACATGAGGAAGAAGATCCAAAGAAAGAACCCCAGCGCACCTACAACTACATAGACAGGTAGAATCAAGACGGGGGAGTAGCGGTGCTTTTGCTTTTTGCTTTTTTTTTTTAGTGTTTATTTCTAATATTTGTGTTTATTAGTGTTTGTGTTTTTCACTTTAATGAATCTGGGAGAGAGAATACACACAGAACATACTCTTTCTCCCACTTTTGCTTTATTTATTTTTTTGGGTTCTCTGCTGTTTTGTCTCTGTTTGTGTACAGACTACAGAGGAGAGGGGAGGTACGTGGGGGCCCACAATCAAGCGTGTAAAGGACTGTGGTCGGGGCTCGCACGTTCAGTGACCGTTTATTTTTCAAGGAGCTTCGTGTTTGTGGGGGCGTTTGGGTGTTTTTTTTTGGGTGGGTGAATTGGATATATTAGGGAGCCTCGTGGCAAGTTAAGCAGAGAGTCTTTTCATGTTCTGTGATTGGATTAGTGATGAATGTACGATTTTATTATTTTTGTATTTTGTTTGTTAGTAAAGGCATTGGAGATGGATTATAGTTATATATTGCCTGGAGTTAGAATATCCTTGTCAATTGATTTTTAAAATATATTTTTATTTAAAAATATATTAAAATAATATTTTTTATTTATAAAATTTATTTTTAATAGCATATTAAAAAAAATCTGAAAGTAAAAACATTATTTAAAATAAAAAAATCAAATTCTTTTCAAGAACATTTTTAAAATGCAAGAACAAGCATATTTCTTTTTTATATTATATAAACTTTTTAGCTTTAGCCTTAATAATAAAAAAATAATAATAACAACTTTGTTAATTTAGTGTTATTTTTTAAAAAAAATATTATTAATTAAAACTATAATGAAATAATTTAATATTTTTTTGATTAAAAAATTTTTGAAAATCATAAAAATGATGCCAAACAGGCATGAAATAATTGAAATAATGATAAATTTAATTATTTTTTTAAGTTCGACAAACTTTAAATTAAATGAAGTTATAATTAAATTAAATCTTTAAAAATCCATAAATATACTGATGTGGATTTTAAGGTTCTATGATACCACTATAAAATACGTATTTATTATAAATATTGATTAGATATTTGTTTTTTATGCCTTGATATTAATATTTTGCATCAAATCTAGTTTAAAATAAGACAATTACTTTGATTAATAGAGTAATAATGCTTCTTGAGGAAAAAAGCTGGAAAAGAGGAGCAAAGGGACCCATATTTAAGTCCCATTATTAAAAGAGTTAATACATCTAGGTACGGGACTAATGTTGTTTTTTATTTGCACATATAAGTAGTTATTTTTTTAATATATTTTTTGTTTGAAATTATATTAAAATAATATTTTTTATTTTTTAAAAAATTATTTTTAACATCAAAATATTAAAAAAACCTAAAAAATTAATTTTAAATAAAAAATTAATTTTTTATGAAATATTATTTGAAACGTAATTTCAAATTACACTAATACAAAAGTATTTCATTAATTTTTTGGTGGTAGATTGCATTTGGACTCGCGCACTGGGAATAAAAAAGACATTTAGAATTATTAATTATAGCTTTGGCAAGTTAATTATGCTCTATCTGAAGCCATTTTTCCAAGTGAATTTGGGAATTTGATGATATAGGCTGTATTTTATTTGAAAAAGAAAGAAAGAAAAAGGGTAGCCTAGAGTTAAACAGTGTTTCTAAAAGTTGCCTTGCATGTGAATTGCATATTTACCAAACAGTTCATAGTGACAAAAGCTTTGCTGTCCTCAGATGGAATTCCAACGTAGGAAAGCGTGCACCTTTGTCGAGTACGCAGATACTTTACATCCCTGACGTCTGTTTTAAGGTCGAAGTATCAAAGCATGCTTAAGGATTACGTGTCCTTCATTGAGGTGGGCTTCACGGTAAGTGTTTGCGGCTGACGGTAATGTTGGTAATATAAATGCCGTACACGGACAAAAGGGTTGTTTTGTAAATTGCAATGTTTGGCTTGGGTTTTTTTTTTTTTTTTCAACAGTGTCTTTGGCTCTTTCATCAAACTGGACAGTTTGGTAAAAGATTTAAGGTTATATCACGTGATAACAAAAAAAAAAAGGAAAAATAGCTTATTTTAATTTAATTGTTAATGAAAATCTTGGTTTTATCAATAAATTATTAGTAAGAATAGTGGTTATATTAAACAATTGTTAGCAATTATTCAATATACTGATACTAATGTGAAAAAAGAAAAACGGTGTCGTTCGACATGCTCTCTACCAGAGATATTGCATTGCTTTCGTTGGACACCAGCTAGCTTGTAACACCGCCGCAGCCCGCATTGCAGGCACGAGCATCTCTAAAGAGGGGAGTTAGCTGCTCCGTCTTTGCAAGAAAGCAAGACAAACTAAAACTTCCCTGCAATTGAGCCATGGTTTTGGAGGTTTGCCTAGCCTGTTTCTTTCGTTTGTTAGCTAGGTATAATGGTTTTCTTCTTTTATTAAGGTATAATATTGCTTTGAGAAAACATTTTTTCAATGTTTTGAGAGGATATCAGTTTGGTGGGGTTTTTTCTTAAAAAAAAAAAGAAGAAGACAGGTGCAAATTGGCTCGTAGTTTTAAGAACTACATTGTGAGTCAGATGGGTGAATTTACGGGATGGTGCTTTTACCTCATTCTAATGAGATTTTTAAATAAAATAATGTCATTTTAGATATATATTTTAAAAAATTCCTATTTTAAATTAAAAAAATATAGAAACTCACTTAATTTTTAACTAAATCACCTTAATTTAACAAAGTTAACTTTTTATATAATTTAAAAACAAACTCGATTTAAATTCAACTGAGTCAACAAGTCAAAAGTTACTTAAGTTTTTAGCTTACTAAATAAAAAAAACAACATTTAGAATTGCGAGATCATCTTGTAAAATACACTCTTAACAATTAAAAATGGATTTATGAAAAAAATAAAATCAACCTTAAAATGGAATAGATGTACCGCGCGCATGCTTTTTAAAGAGCATGTTCGAACCTGCATAGGTTGGGTGTGAATTGGGTGTTGCAGTCACTAGGCTAATAAATGGTGAAAAAGAAAACGTTGAAAATAAAATTATAAAAAAATTATAAAAAAGATGAGAGGTATTTAAATCCACCAAACGATAAACAAAAGTCTGAAATTTGACCCAAAATACCGAATGTGTAAAAAAAAGCCATGCTTTGACTCTACAGGAGTACAGTTTTGTATTCGAGAGAGAAAATTACAAGTCCATTATTCGGCTTATTCTCCCGCACATCGTTAGCAACAACTTACTTCATCAGAATGCAGAGATAGATGGAGACATGCATGCAAAGTGTCGTCAAGAACTTATACGGTGATATTGCTCATTCAACGTTTGATGATTTATCCACGGAAAGTTCGATATTTTTTGTCGACATAATTGATGGGATCTGCAATCAAAGGTAGACACTTGGCGTGGTGGGTTCTACACGCAATCAACTGCCTTCATTTTCTCTAAAGTATTCCATCGATCCCTCACTGTCAATAATAACCGAATATCTCTGTTAACCAGTCTCAATGTGGCATGGAAGGGTGACTTTTGCAAGTAATTGACCTGTCTGTCTTAGTTTATCAGTTATCACTCACTTGTCTGAGATTTTAGGTTGCCGTCGCTATTAGCCGAGTTCATTTTATTATTTTAAAAGTGTTAATCAAAGTCTCACGCATGCATCATCATGCAAGACACAACTGGGATAGATTTTGTTATTTCCTTCCAACTTTTTCAGCACGATCTTTGTAAATGGCGGAGAAAGACATGGTTGATTTTCCCATCACCTCAATGGTTTTAATTTGAGCAAAATCAAAGGAGAGTTCAGCATGCTTGATGTTTCTGAACAGCATGGAGCAGTTTTCGTGCTCCATAGCTCACCCTTTCTGCCTTTCATGTTGACGTCATGGTCCTTCTCTATCTAAATAGCGTAAAAAATATTCCAAGCTATCACTTTAAGCTTTGAGAAAGAAAATGAACTGAAGCTTTTCTGATTCAAGGAAGAGGATGTTCTCACTGGCTTCTGCCTACTGGCTAGCATAGTTGGGGCGTAGAAGGGACAAGCCTATCAAAGTTACAAACATATCTGTACTTGAGACAGAACTACTCAAAAAAAGCCCATGCTGTGCAGAGGGGGTTTGGAGCCTCGTGTCGTGTCTAGGAGTTCGGTTTGACTTTTTTTTTTTTTTAGTTTTTTATATTTTTTATAAAATTTTAAATTAATATTTTTTATTATTTTTATGTAATAATGTTACATATAAAATAAAAATTATTTTTTTTTTAATTTTTAAAAGACAACTATTGCCACGAATCATGGCCAGCGAGGGATCCTTACTGTTGTCGGGCTGCCTCGCTTTCAAGAGATTTGAGGGTTTAGTTTGAGGCCCATCGGCATAGGACTGGCCTAGATCGAGGTCCAAATAATTTTTGGGAAGTGATAGAGAAAGTTGCCTCTAGCAAATCTCTCCTTTGTTAAAAGATGGCCTGGAAATTAAAGGTAGTTATGAAAAAGAGCCACTAATGAAAACACCTTTCCATTACAGTAGGAAAAGGCGCAGTAAAATTCAAAAAACACTTCAAACTCTTAATTTAAATCAACATTTCCAAACTAGATTTGCAAAACCAACGGCCTGTGTACATTTGCCACAAGACGAGTTGGAAGAAGCTTAGAATTTTACACTTTAGGTCACCCATTAAACCGTTTATTTTTGTGTTTGTAAGATGCATTTTAAAAATATATTTGAATTAAAAAAAATCATTAAATTGATATAATTTTTATAATATTTTTTAATAGTTTTGATGTGTTGATATTAAAAATTAAATAATAATTTTTTAAAAGAAAACACCACACACCATAATATCAAACACACAATAAGTTGCGATTGATATTTAGATGGGGATGAGTAGGGTTTTTCTTTTTTAAATAAAAACTAAGAAGATCCAACAGTGATTCTAAAAGTTCTAGTTAAGGGGATGCTTAAATAAACAAAAAGAACATAATTTTTTCTAACATGTAACTAGTATATTAGTTTGCGCTTTATAGTAGATCAATATCAATTTTTAAAAATATAAAAAAACTATTAACTGTATAGAGAATGTTTTAAGTGCTTTGGGTCTAGTAGATATACATGGTTGCTAGACCGTGCCTGGGTTTGACACCAAACACGGTTGCCAGACCAAGGCTCTTGGGTTTGGCGCAGTAGTCAAACCCAAGCAAACAATAAACAAATAATGAAAAAATAACAATTGTGCACTTTAGTTGTCAAGAGAGACAGAAAAGAAAGAAAAAACACAAACAATCGATTGTCAACGGCAATCCAACCATGATATATCTACACGCATCACACCATGTGAAAGAGAGCACGTCTACCATCTAGTTAAATGATGGATAACCAGATTTGACCACTGGGAAACATTTCATGCACCTCCTTAATAGCACGGGCGTCGCCCACTCGTTGGGGCGTGTAAAACACGAGCCAACAACTTTTCAATTAAAAAATATAACGTGAAAATACTAAAACATCAATCATGGTTGGGTCAAACAACCATGCATAGTTGCAAGATCGCGCTCAAGTTTGACACCAAACATGGATATCAAACCCAAGTACCTTGAGTCTTACGTGGTAACCAGACCCGAGTAGCTTGAGTTTGGTGTGTTTGCCAAACTTAAGCAAACAACAAACAAACAAATGATAATTATGCACTTTGGTTATCAAGAGAGAAAAAAGAAAGAAAAAAACAAACAATCGATCATCGGCGACAATCCAACCATGATATGTCTACACGAGTCGCACCATATGGAAGAGAGCATGTCTATCTAGTTATATGATGAATAACTAAATTTGACCACCAGAAAGTCTCACGCGCCTCCAAAAAAGCATAATAAGAAACTTAATTAATTATATTATATTATTTATTATTACTAGATTTTTAAATCAATATATATATATATATTATTTTTCTAAACATGTGAAATGTTTTAATTACCCCTGACATGATCACCTATTATCCTTTTGTATTCAACTTTCAAGGTATTCCATGTTATTTGTCTCATAAAAAAAAGCTAATTAAAACTTGTGATATTATGTCATTATAGGATTAACATGGCATTAATCAAGTTGATTGATAATTAACAATCTTCAATGAGTAATATAAATCCACTAATCTTAAAAATAGTCTATCAACTCAAGAATTTGATTAATTTCTTTTTATATAATATCATATCTTTAATGATTATGGGATTAATAGTATACAAGTCTTAATTTTAAGTATTTTACAAGAAAATAAAGGCTTTTTTTTTTATAGAGATATAAAAGAGTTGGTCTAGCAAACTTAAATGGTTTTAAACAAGTTACGATCAATATGCTACCTCCTCTATGCAACATAATACATGGTCCAAAGCCTTACTAAATATTCTTTAAAGGTGTTCTTTGAACATCCCTTAGCTTTGTCCTGTAAAAAAAATAAAATAAAAAACTAAATTTCTAATGCATGCATCTTTGGTGGCTGGCTAAAAAAGCTTAAACATCATGGTTGGGAAAATATTGAAACATTCTAAAGATTAAGTACTAATTTTTCCTTCATTACATAAATTGAGTACTGACATATACTTATCCAAAAAAAAATAATCTTGAAATTAACATTAACATTATGGAGGGTTTTTTTTTCTTTTTTGGTTTTTTTTTCCATCAATGTTTTATTTTATTTTAATTTGATCATTTAATATTAGATTTTTTTTTAAGTTATCCTACTCACATGACATGAATCACGAGTTTAGCAGGTTAATCTGATTGACTCAGTTTTTTCTTTATAATTAACTTTTTCCCCCTAATCTCATCATTTAATATTGGGTTGGTTGGGAATTAGGCTAATGAGTTGTTTTGTTTGCTTTCTATAAGGTTATTCCAGTTTAATGACTAGAGAATAATGCTTATTGGGTTAACCCGAGTTGACTCAGGTTGTTTTTGTCTTTTTTTTTCAATTTTACCATTCAGCATTGGATTGGTTGAAAATTGAACTTCATAATCTACTTTAATTTACTTTTTTACTAGAATATATTGGTCTTATGATCAGGTTTAAGGGTTTTGACATTTTAATGCCGGTTAAATTGTGTTGTTTTTTTATTATTTTTTAAGAGGTTATCTCAATCTCACGACTCAAGTCATAGGCCGTTCAACATTGGATTTGATATTGGGTTGTCATTGTCTCATCACCCGGGTCACAGGTTTGGCGAATTAAACCATTTGACTTAGTTTTTTTAATTAACTTTCCCCTAATTTTATTAATTAATATTGTGTTTGATTGAGAATTAGATTCCATGATTTGTTTTGGTTTGTTTTTTATTAGATTATTCCGGCTTCATAACCTAACTCATTTTTATGCCACTTTTTTAATTTAAATTTTTATAAATCTCATAGTTCAATATTGGGGTCCAAAAGGATTGATTGAGAATTGATCTTCATAATTTATTTTGATTTGCTCTTTATATGATTATTTTAATTTTATAACCAAAGTCGTGGATTTGACATGATAATCCAAGTTAAATCATGTTATTTTTTTTAATTTTATTTTTATAAAGTTATCTTAGTCTCATGACTTGAGTTATGAGTTTGATAGATTGACTCATATTGTTTTTATGTTCTTTTTTAATTGATTTCTTCAACATTAGGCTAATTGAGAATTGAATTTTGTTATTTATTTTGATTTGTTTCTATGAGATTATCTCAGTCTTATGATTCAGGTCATGAGTTTAATAAGTTAACTCGAGTCATTTTTTTTGTTCATTTTTTAATTGATTTTTTTTCAATTTCATCATTTAACATTGAGTTGATTGAGAATTAAATTTTATAATTTGTTTTGATTTGCTTTCTATAATCATAGTCCCATAACCCAGGTTGCATATTTAATATGTTAACCCGGGTTGACCAAAGTCAATTCAATATGCTGTTATCTTAATATTAAAAATTGATATTATATTGAATTTTTTTAATTAAATTACATTTTTATAGATTATTTAAGTTATTTTTGAATTTGTAAAGTCAATCAAGTAATATTAAATTAATTCACATATAATTTATTTTTTTCATTAAAAAAATTAATATTTAAATATTTTTTTATATTAAATAAACTTGAGCTGACTTCTTGCATAACATGGATTAATATTTTTTTTTTCGGTCAATGATTTAGTTAATCACAAAAATGGAAAGCGGATCCCATAGAAAACCTCATTCCACATGCTCCCATAACAACCTCTAAACATGTCATAATCTGATTGCCTTCTGTGTCAAATCTTCTAATCACCTCACGGCACGTAATTATTCCCCATGTATACACCCACACTGAACCGCAACCCTCACTCTCCTTCTTTCTCTCACACCACCGTTAATAATTTCTCCAAGATCTCTAAAACACAAAATAACTAATCTCTCTCTCTCTCTCTCTTTCTGAAAAACCATGACATCAGAGACAACGTCGACAACCGACCCGAGTCCAGACCCGGCTCCAACTCCAAACCCGAATTCAAGCTCCGTAATCCACCCACGACGGGAGCCATTCGAGCACGGACTCTTACCAATCCCCAAACTAATCTTCCCTGACACGACACAAATCCTAACACAACTCAAACAAAAACTCGCTCCTCACAACCGAGTCAACTCATCCTTACTCGCTGACTCTCTACAGATCCCCGCCGACCACGCGAGGCTGATCCTCGACACGCTCGCGTCGGTCCTGAATCCCGAGTCCGACCCGCTCGTGAAAGCTCCGCCCGATGAGGTTGATTCAGCTGGTGCCGATTTGCGTGATCTGATTTTGTTTCTATACATCCAGTCTTACAAGAAGTTGTTGCCGAGAACGCATAAAGATGCTGCTGCTGTTGCTGATGTTTGGCCGTCGACCTCAGCTTTCGATGGCTACTTATCGGCTCTATCGCCGCTTCAGGTATTTCTTTCTTCGTAATTAGAGGGATTAACTTGGCCAATTGTATAAATGCTGGTGTTTTTTTTTATGGTGATGATGTTAATTGGGATTGTAAATGTTTTGTCTGTGATTAATTTGTTGGAAATCTTTTATTTCATCGTTGATTAGGTTGATGATTATACAATGTGATAACATTTATGAAAGAGTTAAATGCGTTTCATATGATAATGATCATCGCAATCAAGAAAATGCGCGTTCTTTTTCTTTGTTTTATGTTCTGGGTTATTTCAACGGGCTATGAATTCGCTTATGATTCCATTTCTGGATAATTTTTCTCGGGGTTTTAAGATAATGATTTTGTTTTCTGAATTTCTGGTTTGGGAGATTGGATGATAGGTTTTGGCACATTATCTGGTGCACAGCTTCATTCTGTAGAACTACAGTTCTGGCTAGCTGATGCTCCTGGTGTTCGCTTTTTATGGTGAGCTAACTGGAGTTCACTCAGCGTTGGCACTAAACGCTTGTCTACAATCTTGGATTCATCAGCTTTTGCTAATGCCTTCAATGCTTAGAATGCTCAAACAACACCAATTTAACAGATGTTATAGGGATTATGTTTTGTTTTGTTTGATGTGTTTGCATGTACATAATGTAGTTTAAAACTCATTTTAACGTTTTGTGGCTTGTTGTAATTGCTATTTTTGGAAAATTTGATTGTAATGTGTTCATGTTGATTTTTAGCTAGCGTTCCTTTGATTGCAGCTTGTGCGTAGCAACAGCCGCCGGTTTATGCCATCGCAGGCAGATGAAGAGGCTCATCAGTTGTCCTACCTACAAAAACACATGGCTAACATTCTCTCTCTTTTGGCAGAGTCTGTGGAAGGAGAAGGAGAAGAGTCTCTGGTTTGTCAATTCAGTTGTCTCTACATTTGGTTAGGTTAACACAGAAAAGTTTTCTTTTATGCACGCATGCTTTAGGAATTATAACTTTCTGCTCATGAGAGTATATTTCCAGAATAAATATGATTTTAAAAATGTTCCAAGGCTTTTAACTTGTGGAGTTTTATTGACGCATATTAATGATTGGATCTTTTGGTGACTTCATAACTTATTTTCTGCTTGTTGTTTTCTTTTTCATCATGGTATTAATTTGCTTGTTTAACTACACTGTATTAGGTTTTATCCATGGAAGGATTTGAGCACCTTGGATTTCTGATTCAATTTGGTGACAAGGGATCTGAAGTAGTCACCTTAAGCCAAGCTGCTCCATTTTTTGCCAATTCTGATCCTGACATGCCTGCCGTTCCTGTTCCTGCCACACAAGTCCTTGATTGGATTTCACAGAATATTGCATCTGCTTTGGAGCATATTACTGAAAGAATTTCTGCAAAAGAAAATGGACCAGCCAATTCATCTGATCCTGATGTTGCCATGGCTGATGCCTGTACAAGTTCAATCAAGACCTCGCCTAGTGCTAGGGGTTCATGTTTTATTGAGGGGATCTCTAAGTCATCATTTGTAAAGCAAGCATTGGATCTTAAAGGTTCTTCTTCTGTAAAGGTTAGCATCGAAACGAATATTTATCTTTCTGTGTCTGCGTTCCTTAAAAATAACTAGGTAGCATTATGTGAATTTATGATTTCCTATTTTGAAATTATCGCTTCTAATAGTGATTATTTAATGATATCTGGCAGATTTTTGTGCTTAGTTCAATATCATTCTGCTTGACTTAAAAGCGTGTTTTTTTTCTTCTTAAAATGCATGGCAGGCTTAATCCTTAATTTTGTTAACGTGTAAATCACATTTAAACTTATATCTGCTTGCAATGCTGATGGGATCCGACTTTAGAAATTTGGTTATGAACTTTGGTCATGGATACGCCTGGCTTTCTCTGACATTTATGTGTTGTCTGGACCAGTCTGCACCATGCCAATTTGTTATTATCTATCATGTGAGCTACCTCATGAAGAGAAAAGAGCCCTTGCCTTTTTTTGACCATTGTTTTGGTGAACATTTCTTTGCTTGCTTTGTCCATGCAGCATAGTTTTAAATTTTTCTGCTTCAAGTTTGTATTGTTTTTTGGCCATTTTGACACTGTTGTGTGGTTGCAGGTTCTGAATTGTCATGATTCCATCCTTTACATCTTAGCACCTTTGAGATATGCTACTATTTATGGATGCTCTGATTCCACTATAGTTCTTGGAGCTGTTGGCAAGGTAGTATCAAATGTTTGATTTTTGTTGAGTATTGACTGTTTCAGTACCTAGTGTTCGGACCAGCTGGAAACCTTTCTTGAGTTGTAGTTTTTTTAGTTACCAAGTGCACCTCCTTTAACTTACGAGAAATTGAATGATTTAAATTTTTATAATTTGATTTTTCACCACATTGCTGTCTACAAGTGTATATGCAAGTGCATATGGCATTATCATATATTACATTAGCATCTGTAGTGCATCTATTAATTCTTCCTGTGTGGACATACCACTTGATATTTGTGTGAAGAACATCTACTGAGGAAACTATGGTTGCCAACTTTCTGTATGGAGAGGGTACCTTTCCACATTCCTTCATCTGCTATATTTTTTCATAGTAGTTGTTACTTTTGCTTAGTGATTAGTCCTGCAGCGTGTGCTTTTTCTGCTGGAAACATATATGCTTTGTCGTGAATTTTTGTTTTGCCCCCCATAAATTGATGCCCCTTTCTCTGTCAGCCTACTAATGATTTTCCTGTTATTTAATCATCAACTCATGTGTTATGGGTTTTTCTGGATGAAAAATGATGGTGTGCATGTCTTTTTGATGTCTTTTACAGGCTGTGAGGATTGAACATTGTGAGCGAGTTCATGTTATTACAGCAGCAAAACGAGTCTGCATTGCCAATTGTCGTGAGTGTGTGTTCTTTCTTGGGGTAAATCAACGACCATTAATGGTCGGTGATAACCATAAGTTACAGGTGAGCTTGACTGTTTTGTTCAGTAAACTGTAAGCTGTCATGGCCATTGTATTATTCTACATTATAAATTAAGGACTTGCAGAGCAGAGAATTCTCATGGTGATATAAGTGTCCACTTACCTTTCATGTATGGTTTTGAACATAAAGAAAATTTACTAATACTTGAACCTCAATTTTTTTTTTTAAAAAAAAGTTTTGGAGCTTTTTGCTGATATTTCATAGTATTGGTCATGGCTAGATGTGGGCCTGTGAAAGGCCTTGCTGAACTATTTAACCTCACTCTCAAAAAACATGTATATCACAATGATGTGATTTGTTAATTAAGTAAAAAAATGAAACCTCTGTACCTTTGAATCCTCTAGGCAGTTCATTGGCTATAATTGAACATCCTTTCTCCCGTTTATTTTTCAAGTGCTAATGAAGATTAACTTTGGCTTTCTGTTAAATTTTAATCAGGTGGCACCATACAATACATTTTATTCAGAGTTGGAGGAGCACATGGCTGACGTAGGCATAGATGCAAATATCAACAGATGGGATGAAACTTTAGCCTTGGGAGTGGTTGATCCCCATGATTCATTGTCCCATTCTGCTGGTGTCTCTGATGTTCAAGCTGAATCAGCTGCACGACTGGACCCTGACCAATTTACCAATTTTCTGGTATGAATAATACATTCCCGTGTTAATTTATTGAAATTTTCCATTTGTTAGTTTGTTTTAATTTCCTTGTTGATATCATTATTTATTTTCAGTTGAATTTTGCAGTTTTAATTTGATCTTTTGCATGTATGTGAAGTTTCATGTCCAGATTATTTGAAATTATCATTTTGGGTTCTCTCCTTTTTCTTTCTTTTTTGTCTCTTCCTCTTTGAGTACCCATCACATGGAATTTCATGGTTTTTTTTTTTTTGAGTTAACTTTACTTGCAAAAAAGTTCATGTGCTTTTTCCCCCACTTGATTGACAGATTCCAAACTGGTTTGGAGGTGAATCCCCAGGGTCAACAAAAGATAACCCGTTTCAATTACCCGAGGCTTATATGGCATCTCAGCAGAGAAATGTATGTGCTCTAGCGTTCAAACTGATTACAACAGGATGATCTTTCTTTTCTTTTATTCTTCTGGAGAAACATTTATAATAAGATGATAGGAATTGTATTTTGGCTGTGCTGCATATAGTTCATGAGCCTGGATTCTGCCTTTGTTGCCTCTTTCCAATGTACAATAATTGCTAGGTTTTGGTGTTTGATTTAGTGTAATGCCTCCTTTTCTTTTCCAGCAAAAGAATCTGGGAGAGATAAAGCAATTATTGAGGGAAGTTCCTCTTGAAGAAAATCAGAAGCGGGAATTGTCAAGTGCACTCCACCTATTATTTAAGGACTGGCTATATGGTAGTAATCATCACTTTAATTCTTTTTATTTCTTCATTAATATTGTAAAATGCTCGAAATGTATATGTTTATGTGATTGAATGTAGATGTTTGATTCAACCATTATAAACCTTCGGAATCAAAATTTGATATATAGGAATAGACTCACACACACTAATGTTGGGTGCATGGGTGTGTACAAGCATGTAAGCATCTTGTTTCCTGCATTTAACTTTATTTATGTACATGATTTTTACATATCTATGTTAAAAGTCTCTGTAATATCAATGCATGGATATTTTAATGATCTATGTATCTGTGTATATTGATACTGAATATAAAAAATAAATACACTAGTGCTTTATTTTTAGGATCCATGGTTATAGCTTACATGGTTTATTTGTTTGAGGAAATATGTTTGCTGTGATCATGTATCCTCCTTTTGAATCATTTTTATTGGTTAAATTTCCCACTGATTACTTGAATTGCAATTCAGCTCGTTATAGCAATCTCAGCCCTTCAAGTCATAATTGCCATTCATTGAATCTCTATAAAATTTGTTTCAACCCAGTGTGTGTTTCCGGCCTGCAAATTGGTGGAGGATATTTACACATGCTGGGAACGTATTGGTAGGACAATTTGCGGGGCTGTAGATAGGTAAATTCTTCCTGTTATAGGGAATAAGTGGTAGATAGTAATACCCTTTCTCCATCAATTCTTCATTCTAGAATATGGATGAGTTTTATTAGGTTAGATTATGTTATTTAGAAGGTGGGCTATAAAGGTATGCATCAAGTATTTGATTTTACAAAAGACTCACCGTTCTAGGAAAGAAGGTAGCATTAGAGGGTTTTTTTTTTTTTTTTTTTTAAAAAAGAAAGCATGTGCAATGAATGGAATATCTTGCTGTCTGAGGGTATAAGATAAGATTCTAACGTGACAAATTGAAGTTAGAACTCTCTTGTCATGGAGAGCTTGGCGGGGACGTGGTGATCCCCAACCTTACAATACTTATCTATACCTGCGTCATCTATTATAAGAGTATAAACCATATATCGATACCGTGTTAATGTTAACCACTTGCAACTCTGCATTTGTTACTGTCTGTTAAATGTGAAACTGTGCATCCAGAACTCGTAATGCATATGCATTATCGGAGATTTTCTATGAGAAGCTCGAAAATATTAACTGAGTTGTCATTGGCCTTTCCTATGATGTTACAGCTTCAGGAAATATCAGACAACTTTACTGCCTACAAGGTGATTAATGATGGATGATTGTGTGGTGCAATCAAGGGTGTTTTCAGAAGGAAGCTTTCTGGTGTTCTTTCAGTCATAATGATATATCAAATGGTAGATATAGAGACAGCTGAGAATCAATCCTGTGTACTTTGATCCTTTGGAGTGGACATTTATCCGGTAACGTTGGAGCAGAGAATGCACTGTCTATGCTCTAATCTAATTGTAATATGTTTTTGAAAGGAAATTTTACTGTAATATTTGTTGATTTAGGTTCACAATCTTGTGAATTTTTACGTTGCTGCCCCCGAACTTTGCTCTCACCATCTAGATTTTCTTTATTAAACTTTGAAGTTTCCCCTTTTGCCCAGTTGGTTATAATATTCAGTCATTTCCCGGCACAGAGCGTCTTATTTGATGAACAGGAGTATGGATTAAAAAGTGGAACTTTCTGAAAAAAAGCGAAGAAGGCATATCTTCAAATTTGTTCCGGGTCAGCCAGAATACTGTGGAATGTTTTTCGTAATGCACAAGTGTGGAGTATTTTTTCCTAGGGATTTCATGATTGTCTTCAAAGTGTGCATTTCACTCTTCTCCTTCCATTTTAAACATCAAGTTATTATTAGCGTCGCTACAATTGATGACCTCTAGAGATTGTTTGGTATTGTTATAGCGTATAAAAAATAAACTAATGTTGATTAGCCAAGCGTTGTAATTTTCGTTCATGAATGGTAGGTAACAATTCCAGATGGAGTGCATGTTAAAAGGAGATTCGTTGTTGATTCTGAATTTCGGATGTTCTAAAACCCAAGGCTGCAATTTTGTTGGCATGCTAAAATATGAGCTCGATTAGGGTTTCATATCACTGACTATCGCTTTTAATTATAACATTCGATTTCACCAAAAAAAGGTATTCGCTAATTGTTAAAAATTACATGACCACCGACCTGAAATGGATGGCCCTCAACTTCTCTCTCCTGTTCATCAGTATCTTATGTTGCGGGAGCTTGAGGACCTACGATCATCTTGCAGTTTGCACATGCAAAACTTGGGATTATCACAACTCACAAGGAGTAGCTAGATGGGGCCAGTTGAAACAGCTTTTCTGCTTGCTCTGGGAACCGGGAAGAAGGTGATAAATAGATACGGCACCTGATGAAGTCAAAAGAAAAAAAAGAAGAAAAACTTCAATGGATTTGTTGGGCTTTTCCATGGCTACTGATGGATTGGGTTGTTCATGTAGTGTCACTAACCTGCAAAACAGAGTTCCTTGTGTGTTTAGGAAACCCTCCTATAGCTAAGTCAGTTTAGTGATGGAGTTTTTTGGTATAGAAAACTAGAAGTAAATACTAAATATATGGTTTTTTATGCCATAAAGAGCTGGATCTCTTTTACCTGTATCTTTGAGTATAAGAATATTTCACCCTCTAACTTGCTTGCGAAGAAGATGATCTCAGTCGGTTCGGCTGCGGATGACACTGCTAGTGTAGCTTGCCTTCATAATCATATATAACGGTCAGTTTTTGCTTTTTATACAAGTAATTCATGATGTAAGAAATCTCGTGTCCTCTTGGCTGTAGCAAACAGTGTTTTGAATGGCCGTGAAATCAGCTAGTACACAGAGATAGCGTGACTGCGTGAGAATATTTTATGAATGATGGAATGCTATGCATGACTGTATGTGTTGTTTCGTGTACCCAATCAATCTTAGTGAGGGAAAGAGGCTCCACAGTTGAAAATTCACAGACAGACCAAGGCGAAAATTGACTGTCAACCGCCTGAGCCATGCTCAAATGGCTCGAAGTTTTTTTTTTCTCCTTTTCTTTCAAGGTAATATCAGCGCCTATCCGAATTTGATAGCTAGAATCGAGAAATGGCTGAAAGAGCTCAGCCACATAATCATATAACCTCTACAAGGTGCTGGACAGTTCAAAGTACCGCTGAGATCTTGCCTTGAACCGATCAAACCGGCTTTGCCAGCATTTGCAACTCGGTAGAACCTTCAGAATCAAATGTTCCTGCACAAAAAAACCCCCCCGTTTCCCTTTGCTTTGCATACCTGATAAATTGCTTGAAAAAGAAGGGTTGGAATCAGGAATTTAACCTGGTTTTGCCGATTAAAGTCCTGTTGTCACACGCTAGATTCTGGAAACCAGTTGCCTCATAACTTGTTGGCAGCAGCGGTAGACCTTGACATTAAAAGGAAATCTAGTCGTGTCATATAGTTTCCAGGCAAGGTAAATTCGAAACGATGAAGTTGTGAAAATAAGCGATATGAAAGAAGACATGGTGTTGCAAGTTACACCGGAAACAACTAAACCTCCTCTATAGAAAATAATAAAGGAAAGGAAGTAGAAGAGAGATCAAAATAACGAGTAAAATACCATGCCATTATAGATCTCCCAACCCCAAGCAATGCAATCAGGAAACATCTTGTTATCTGCCACTCTTCCCCCTTCACTTAATTTCTTATCGAATGCCCTCTCCTCTAGCAATTGATCAAACACCTCCTCACTTGTGTTATCATTAACATTTCTGTGTTATTATTAACAAACAAACAATCTATTAAATCACATATTCTTGAGATATCAGCAAACTGCAATACTTGCTAGAATTTAAACACTGCTAATCTACACTGCTAAGTTCCACAATAAGTTATATGCCATAAAAAGGGAAACCAAATAAGAGAATTCCCAAAGGAAAATAATCGCAGCTGCTCTGATTCAATTCACTGCCCCTCAAACTGGTATGGTAAATATGCAGCAAAAACTAACCTTAAACCTTCCTGACATACAACTAAGAGTTTACTATCAGGTGAAGGTTGGCTCTGCACCGAGTCCACAAATTTATCACTCAAAATAACGAAAATATCACAACATCAAAATAAACCATTCTGAATTACTTTTGTAATGCCTAGTGACCTCTCTTGGTGTACAATATTCCAAGAGAAGAGTTAGATTTTTTGTAATGGTGAGATCCACTGATAAGATCGACACGTTCAGTGAAAATATCTCATAATTTCTCTAAAAACAATTTACTTTTGAGAAATTACTTTATTGATCTATAATTTTCTAACAACATCTAATATTGTAATGCCTTTAATTGCGAATTCACTTCATCGTGACTTCTTGTTCTTTAATAGGAAAATAGTAAAACGAAAAGAACATTCGTGGAACGACAACATCAAATTAAGAATCAAATCTAATATAGTGAAATATAATCAAGTAAAACTTTAAAAAGAAAATTTCTGCATGCCCATTTAAAGTTTGAAAATTCTTCATTGAACTTCAATGGATAAAATCCCAAATAAAGTGGCTTAATTTAAGTAGGGTCTGTATTGTGTAAAAAAAATAATAATAATAACCGAGACAATGTTTTATGATTAAAAATCGAGGTAACTTCATGAATTTAAGTTTGATTTGCTGGCGTGGCCCAGATGCAAAGGGTTGCTGCCACGTGGTGTTACAATTTAATTAATCAGCCAATCATGGGCCATTAATTTACTCAACCCATTACAATTTAATTAATTAGCCAGCTGCCTCCCTCGTTACTTGCCGGAGATTATCATCTACTCTCTTAATCATTATGATGGGATCCCCTTTTCCGTGGATGAGAGATCAACACTAATAATTTCTTGAAAAACACTTTAATTTTCTAACTTTATTATATAATCTTGTAACAGCATCTAACATTGCCCACGAAAGCTACGAAAATCTATTCAGAACATATTTCTGCATGCCCACAAAAGCTAGGAGAATCTTCTCTGAGCTTAAAAAGATAAGATACAAAACATGACAGTGCACTTGGCCCATCAACTTTCATAAGATAGTTGTTTCAGGTTTTCAATGTTGACAGCTGATCAATCTTAGGTCCACTCATAAAATTCCAACGATAAAACCAGTCAAATAATTCAGGACATAGCAGCTTGAGCATCAAAAGAGCATTCGACCAAAATGGCTCTGTCAAGTACATGTCGCCACGGCAAGCGCTTTGCACAATTGCTTCGGCACATTGTCTTGTTGACTCAATCGGTGGGAGCAACTTGGCTTGAAACTATATATAGATCACAATCAGAAGTGAACTTCCTAAAAATGGTGAATATTCTTGTTATTTACTTGGTTAATGGCCTACCTTTGACAGTGAATCAGGCACAGTCATTTCTGACTCGATCAATCCTGGAAGCACTATTGTTATACCAATATGGGAATCGCATTCAACTCTGAGTGTCTCAAAAAAGCTTACCAAGGCTGCCTTGCTTGCCTGAAGTCATTGCAATTGATCCATCGTTAGTGATTGGAAATGAGAAACTGGTCATTAGAATTGCATAAACTAGCTAGGGATATGCATACATTGTAGAAGGTTGCCCTTGGAGCTGGTGACCAAGCTGCCACGGATGTAATCGCAACAATCTTCCCTTTGCTTTTCCTCAGGACTGGAATAGCAAAGCGAGCGCAATATGTTGCCCCCAAGAAATTGACATCCTAGAGAGAAGGATGGAAATTGAATGTTGTTATTTTTATGATAATAGTTTAAAAAAACTATCATTTGGACAGGCTTAGAACTAAAAATTAATGCATTCTTACTCCCATACACACTCTCTGTAAACTTAAACAAATTCCCTGGGGAATTTCATTATAGAAAAAAAAATTCACAAGAGATTTTTCTTGCTTCCCTAGTAGCCGTTTTCTCTGGAGAAGTCCCATTTGAATATTATATGATGTAGGGATCTATTGGATTTTGGGTACAGAAATACCCTAAGGTTGTGTTAATATTGACTCCGAGTAATAAAATTTATTCATGCTGAAGTTACCAAGATAGGAGCGAAATCAGACAGCTTGCAATTTTCGAACAACTCAGCCCGCAAAATCCCGGCGTTACTAACCAAATGATCCACTGTTAAAGAAGAAAAAAGGCCATGACATGTTACAGCTTAAAAGAATTATTAGGCATAATTGGCAGATAATTACAACCGAGAAACCATTCCTTGCTTGGATACTTACGTTGGCCGAAGTGGTTCACTGACTCATCTACAATACGTTTGCAATCTTCAACCTTGGCAACATCAGCGCGGATGACAAAAGCCTCTGGTGAACCCAGCTCATGGGCTTTATCGGCGACTTCTCTAAGACGGTCATCTCTTCTTGCAACAAGGGCTAATCTAGCTCCTCGTCTAGCATACTCGTATGCAAGACCCTTTGTTTTTTGCCACATACAATACAATAGTAATATTATCAATATCAGATATAGCAGTAGATGTTGCTCATCGAGGAAAAAAAGAAGAAAAAAAGAAAGTTCGAGTCATATTAAAATTTATCTTAGAAAATCATGAGCCCAATGGGGGTTTTCAATTCAGTACACATGCGAATCTATCAGAAAGGGGAAAAAGTTGAGACTGATACAGACCTCACCAATGCCAGAAGATGCTCCCGTGATGAGCACAACTTTTCCAGCCACATTTTCAGTGAACATAGATCTTTTTATGTAACTTAGCAACTTGAACACGAGGTATGGCGGTAAGATTACTAGGATTGAAATGATTATCGTAAGAGGAAACACTATATTCAACAATCTGTGAATCGAAGTCGTTGCCATGTTCCGTCGAGAATTGAAATGAGACAGGAAATCGAAGAGTTTTTATGCCTCTCTTGGTGAACTTGGAAACAATTAATTAGTTGAAGTTTTGGTTTATCTAGTTGGCTGAATTAATGTGATGGCCGGCTAGCACGATCTGGCTTCAGAATCATAACTCGATAAAAATACCAGCCTTGGCAGCCTCATGTAGGTAGACATTTAAATTTAGTACATGCGCGGTCGTAAATTTATTCATCTTTCTTTGTTTTTTTTTTTAGTGACGTTGCTACCATTCATAATATATAATGTTTGATAAATATAATAAATTTATTCATCTTTCTTTGTTTTTATTTAGATAAATACTATATAGATGGTTGGTGCTGCTCTATATATTGGGTTAAACTTGTAGTGATATGAAAACAATATTTAGATAATGATAGTGTTTTTAAAGGAACAAGAAAAATAGAAAACCTATATCATTGATTCAAATGAGTTTCATAAAATCGGTTAATTTAATAATATAATTATAAAAAAACAAATAGCAACAATAAAAAAAAACAATGACTAATAAAAAAATAAATGCTTGTCAATTTTACAAAAAAATACCTTCTAAATATTCTTAAAAGGTTTCAATGATTTTATTTGATAACAAAGTAAAAATTGAATGAGAATGAGATAACATTAAAAAAAAAAACTCGAAGCTCAATTACCAGTAAAGCAAAAGTTAAAGGATGATCTAGAAAAAAAATCAATTTTTAAAAAAGACAAAAAAATCTGACTCGAGTCAACAAGTTAAATTCATGAGGTGGGGATAAGCTCGTATAGAAAAAATTGAATAAATCAATAGAGGTAAACTTATAAAACTCAACAAAGAATAAGCTAGATGCAATATAGATTATGTACACACCAAAATTAATAACTTTATATACAATAATTGGCTTAATCTGCTATTGTATAATTTAATATATATATTTAAAACTATAAGAGGTGTAGCTTAACTGGTCAGGCCCTGAGTTTGCTTCCTAGCTAGAGGTTACTAGTTCAAGTCTTACAAACCTTAAGGCCACCAGAGGCTTACATGGTCGTTAACTTTAGAGTCCGTGAGATTAGTCGAAGTGCGTGCAAGCTGACCCAAACACCCGCGTTAATAAAAAAAATATTTTTTTTTTTTGAGAAATATCATTTCTTGAGCTGCTTGTATAAATGGATCAATCATATTTTAAAAATTCTCTTGGGATGATATTTTTGGAAACAGTTATACTCAGTTGATCATTTTTAAAGCACGTACATGGACCAATTAACAAAAAAATTAAATATAAAAACTCAAATATTTTTTTTAATGAACTAACAAACATAAAAAAACATAATTATCTCATGTTTCCTTCAAAAATAACACTGCCTAATGGCTACATGTTTAACAACAACAATACTAATCAAACAATAGCAACAAGAACATAAAAGGTTTTGTATAATAACAATCAGAACTTGGCAAGAAGAATGTAAAACGCCATTGATTTTTCTTTTGACTGCTCGTTCTCTTAGTTTGTGGGTTCCAAATATATAGTAAATTTCTTGTAATTTTTATATAAGAAAAAGATAGGCTGGAAATTGAGTACAATTTAATAATTTAAAACACATCAATTGTGGAGTGATATCCAACAAGACCACCTTGCCGGTCGAGGCTTGCAATGTAGTTATCGGTTTTAAATTTTGATTCGATCTTTGGCCCCCGCGGAAGCACTAAACCAAACCAATAGTTTTCTCTTTGTCACATCAAACTGGTTGTTTCGGACCACATTTGAGGCAGTAAATGGAGTTTGATTTTTAGTTGTTGTGTGTTTCTTGTTTCTCCCTTTGTGATTTGCAAGATAGTCCTTTTAGTTTTGAAAATTATATTAGTTAGTTCTTCTACTTGAGTTTACTATTAACTCCTCCTAAAATGTCCAAAATGCCATTTCGATGCCCTTGTTCTCTTTGTAGCTGGTGAAATTGAAAATCCTGACTAAAATATAATGCTATTTTTTTTTTTTGTAAAAAAAAGGGGTTAATGTCTTAATCTATTCTTATATTTCGAATTCGTCAAGTTTCTCATTAATTAACTTAACAAGATTTTGAGACTAATTCATTGAAATCAATCATGCAACCCATTCGTGGAAAACACATGATTTAAAAAATTAATGTATATTTTAATATTAAATTAATAAAAAAATGCATTGTGTGAGCAACAAAACAAACTAAGTGATAAGTAATAAATGTACAAAAAAAACGGGGGATTTATAATTTTTTTAAACCCAAAGAATTAATAAAAAAAAAACTAAAGTTCAAGGCAAAACATTTTAAACGTACATTTACTGAAATATGTTTTTGTCATTCTAAAAAATAATAATCAATTGCCTTTGTGTAGAGGTGTTTTGATCTTTTCATATGGTACATTAGTCACAAAAGAATTGTCTCGGGGTATAATTATATTTGTATCTTTTTAAGCATAGTAAAATGACCCTTGAAAAGTTATTAGTTTTTTTTCTTCTCGATTTTATCTTTCAACATTTAATTTGATGGAGATTGAGCTTCAAGGTTTTTCCATGTATGCTTTCGGTCTAATGACCTGGGTCATGAACTTGAAAAGTTAATGCAGGCTGACATCTTTTTTTTTTGTTTATTTTATTTTCTGATTTCATCATTCAACTTAGTTTTTTTTTTTAAATTGCTTTGTGGTTTTTTTCAATTTCTGTTCTATTGAGTTATTTCAATCTCATAACCTAGACTACGAGTTTTGAAGGTTAATTCATGTTGGCTTACTTCTTATTACCTAGGTCACATGTCTTTCACACTAACTCGTGTTGGCTTGAATCAAGTTTTTGTTGTATTTTTTTATCCAATTATGTATTTTCAAAGGCTTTCTTTCCAAGTTATAATGTTTTTTTATTTTTTTTAAATATCCATATACTATCATTATCAATTTTTTTCTTATCATCCTATTAAAATGAAACTAACTCATTAAACTTGATGAAGGCTATAACCAAGTTATTTGTTTTTTAATTTCTTTAAAACACACTAGCAACATCTAGATATAATCTTTGTTTTTTTTAGGAAAAAAAACCATATATTAAAAGAGCTAGCCAAAAGATAAAAAAAAAATAAAAAAATAAGAAAAAAGTAGAAAACAGAAGAAGATAAAAATAGAAAGCAAACAAGGAAAAAAAAAATCAGAAATGAAAGAGCTGATATACCATATTTAAAGCCTTTTTTTTAATATTATTAGATCAATCTATAATACTTTTTGCAGTTAAAAATAAATTAAATAATTATCTTTTCCGGATATAATTTTTATGCAAAGAAAAATGCGGATCCATAATAGCATAACTCGAATTCATGTCTAAGTTATTTTACTAAATTCACAGAAATGATGAATTAATGATCGATTAATTCTGACCCAAGCCAAACAAGCCTGAAATGAATTGCAAAAAATCCCAACGAGGGGTTCCAGACTTCCAGTGCCACGTACTGAAGCACAAATGCTTGAATTCCTATTTCCACGTCGTGTAGGTCAGTGTCCTGTCTTACTATCAACATTCTTACAAGTGAATCTCTCACTAACGTCTCTTCCATCGTGACTTCGTATATAACATGAAATCATCTGTTCATTGAAAAAACAATGCCAAACATTCAATTGTTCAGGCCTGGATCTATATAGGGCATCAAAGCCATCTTACAATTGTTCAATAATAAACATTCAATTGTGCTTATTATATATAAATAAAACATTCAGTTGTTCATCTAACACAAAGGAAAACAAGGGAAAACTCATTATTAATATTCAATTAAATTACAAGCACTCACACTTACACAAGTATAGGGTAAAATCTTCTCTTCATACTTGAGTAGATATAGACCGAAAACATAAAAAAAAAAACCTTAGGCTTTCTAAGATCTTGAGTCCACACACACGAGCAAATCCAATGCAGCTTGATAGAAGCTTGATATATTTGATGTTTCGTGGTTCATCTTGAAAAATAATAGCAGCTGCTTATATTCGTCTTTCCTTTTGTGCTCCATTAACCATAAAAGCCCAGCGCAAAAGGAAATCCAATGCTTCTGGACATAATAATTTGAACATAAACAAAGCGTTCCACCAAGATGGCTCGGTCAAGTATCTGTCGCCACGGCAGGTGCTCTTCACAATTGCCTTAGCACATTGATTTGCTGGCTCATTTGGTGGACAAAACTTGACAGAATACTACACAGAAGTTATGGCTAAACAATGTTAATTATTGGCAGCAGCTACGTTTTGCAACTACAATGTGAAGCTTAGACTTCAAAAACTAGTTAATTTATTGGAGTGTTTACCTTGGCTAGCGAAGAAGGTGAGGTCATTTCTGTATCGATCAACCCAGGCATCACGATTGTTATACCAATATGCGAACCGATCTCAACCCTCAAGGTGCCATAAAAGCTTATTAAAGCCGCCTTACTTGCCTGAAGTCGCCAAGGATAAACACTAAAAATCAGAAAAGCAAACAAAGAGATGGGAAATTGATCAAGGAAAGCATGTACTACTAATTGGGATTTTACATACGTTGTAGACGCTTAATTTTGGTGTTAGAGACCAAGGAGCTATCGATGATATCACAACAATTTTCCCTTTGCTTCTCTTTAGATGTGGAATAGCAAAACGCGAGCAAAATGTTGAGCCCCAGAAATTTACATCCTATCAGAGCAGAAGGAGAGTGTGGTGTTATATTGTTAATTTGTTATTAAATATTTTTATTGATAATATAGTGTTTTGATAGAAGTCTAGAACCAATAAGAAAACCAGTTTTCCAAGGGTGCTGGCATGTTGATGATGATTCATACCATAATATGAGTCAAATCAGAGACTTCAGTGCAATCTTCGAAATACGCAGCTTGAGAAATCCCAGCGTTATTAACCAAATGATCAACTGCAGCGCAGAACCCAGAAGCCATGAGCGATATCAAAACTAACAAAATTAATTATCGTCCTCGCCAACAAATTAATGTCTAATGCCTTGTAATGATGTCAAGACACAAAATAAATTTCCAGTACGGGATAGTCATACCAGAGATACTTAGATGTAACAAAACAAGAATTCCTAGCACCAAATTAGTGCTAGAGATATTAAATTTTAATAACAAAAGAAAAAACCATTTTACTTTGTTTTTTTAATAAATGACTCAATCTATAGTAATATAATTAGATATTTGTTTTTAAGATATTCAATCTCCAAGTAAAGTATTCTTCTCTACATGTATTTCCATCAATTTTCTAACACAATCTGACCAAAAAAAAAGTAATATAACTTACACATGTACATATTTTAACGTAAAAAATGCTTCTTACTCCGAACAAGATAATTAAGTAGTTCATCTATCTTTAAAATACAATTATAATATTTAATTATAATTATGTTTTAGTATTTCCTAGAAATTAACTGGAACTTTAATACGTCATCTAAAGTATTTGCAAGTGATGCACATATACTTACGTTGGCCAAAGTGGTTCAACGTCTCATCAATGATTCGTTTGCAGTCTTCAACCTTAGAAACGTCCGCACGGACCTGAAAAACATTTGGCGAACCCAGATTACGGGCTTTATCAGCAACTGCTCTAAGACGGTCTTCTCTTCTTGCAACAAGGGCCAATCTAGCTCCTCTTACAGCATATTCGTAAGCAAGATCCTTAATTTGAGGCCATAGACAAAACAATAACAGCGTTATTAATACTATATATCAAGTAGAGAAAAAAAAAAAAAAAAACCCTTAAACTCTAAAGTGCGTTGGGATTGATACAGACCTCACCAATGCCAGAAGATGCTCCAGTGATGAGAACAACTTTTCCGGCCACATTCTCACTGAATATGGATCTTTTAATGTAGCTCAGCAACTTGAACACAAGATAAGGTGGTAGAATTATCAGGAGTAAAATGAGTATCGCAAGAGGAAACACAATATTCAACGCTCTGTGCATCAAGATCATGGCTGTCAGGCTATGAGTGCTTTGTTCAAGCAAGAGAGAGGGGGGGGGGATCTAATTATATAGTTATTTTCTGTCATGGGTTGCTTGCAGCCCAACTAACAGATACATCACAGTCTTTCAACGATCAATAAACTAACTAACATGCATCACAGTCTTTCCAACGATCAATAAATATCAGTCCTTTTAAGTTACCCAAAAATGGGAAGCAAAAATTACAATTATATCAAAATGTGGGTCGTTGTCGTTCCAAAACAATATGGGAACTGTTGGCTTCTATAAATAAGCTCTGGAAAGTTGAGAAAGCAAAACCCAATGATTGAGAGTGGAATATTAATCCAAAGTAGAAACTAACGATAATTTAATGATCACGTAAAATACTAAATGGGTGAAATAAATCGAATTCATCTTCATGACATTACACACTTTAATAGGTTTAATGACAGTAAATAAGGGGATAAGGGTCATTTTACTATGATTGGAATGACAAATGGAACATAGTAAATTAATTACATAATTAAAGGGTGTTTGAGTATATAGTAGCGGTTGTTTTTTAAAGTATTTTTTTGCTTAGAAATGCATTAAAATAATATCTTTTATTTTTAAAAAATATTTTTAACATTAACATATTAAAATAATCTAAAACACAAAAAAATATTAATTTAAAACAAATAAAAAAATAAAAATATTTTAATTTTTTTAAATACTTTTAAAACACAAAATTATATAAGTAACCTCTAAAGCATTATTTATTGGTTTTGTTTTAAAGAGCAAAATTGGTTTTTCACCGTAAAGCTCTCGAAGGCCGGGCATCCATTCTCCTGTTTTTGTATTTATTTATTTTAGTCTCCTTTCTTTAATCTCACCCTCCCCTAACAAATTAGTCTAAATTAACTTATAAAGTGCAATACGAGCTATAAAAATAAAATGGATGAAAAAAACATTGTGAACATTACATCCACGATATATGAGAGGATCTACGTTGCATTTTGCACAATAAATTCCCTGTACCTTTTAGATTTACATATAATAATAATTTTCCAAAAAAATATAAAAAAAAAACTACAAAAAAATGGTATAAATAAGTCGTGATAAATATTTTAAGTATAAAAAATAATAAATAATATATTTTTAAAAAAAAAGTATAAAGAAAAAAAACTAAAAAAAAAGATGAAAATAAAAAGAATGGATATAAATATGCTAAGTGTAAAGTAATAAAAGGAAAAATCTAAATAATTGTTTTTTTTGTAGAAAAAAACCAGGAGTTATGTGTATTGACACGATTTTTTCAAAACCAAAATCGAGGTGAATTTTTCTTTTTTTAAAGTTGTTAGGTTCTCGATAATTTTCACAATTCCATTCACCAATAAAACATAGATCATATAAGATATTGTAAATCAACATCTCATGCAAAAGTATTCTTAGATATTTTTGCAATATCATATTTAAATACTTTCAAATCTACAATTATTATATATACATATTTACATTCTTATTTTCATACTGCTAATATTATTAGTTTAAACAAAAATATCTAACAACGGTTATACATTAAATACATTTTTTCATGATATATATATATATATATATATATATATATATATAATGTCATATAAAAACATGCGAATACAAGGTTATCTGCAAAGGAGGAAACACAATATCCAACGCTAAGTGCATCAAGATCATGGCTGCCAGGCTATACCTTCTACGATCAATAAATATCATTCCTTTTTAAGTTACCCAAAGATGGGCAGCAAAAATTACAATTATATCAAAATGTGGGGTCGACGCTGTCGTTCCAAAACAATATGGGAACTGTTGGCTTCAATAAATAAGCTCTGGGAAGTTGAGAGAGCAAAACCCAATGATTGAGAGTGGAATATTAATCCCAAGTAGAAACTAACGATAATTAATTTAATGATCACGTAAAATACTAAATGGGTGAAATAAATCGAATTCGTCTTCATGACATTACACACTTTAATAGGTTTAATGACAGTAAAGGTTAAATTAATTGATATCGCTTTGGATAAAGTTATTATTTTGATATTAATTTAAGTATTTTTTTAATTTTAATTTTTGAAAATAAGAGGATAACGATCATTTTACTGTGTATTATAAAATAAAAAGACATTATTATCCATGACAAATGGATTATTGTGAAATTATAGAATTAGCCCCTAAACCATCATTTATTGGTTTTGTTTTCAAGAACAAAATTGGTTTTTCACCCTAAAGTTATTGAAAGGCATCTATTCCTTTTTTTATTTATTTATTTATTTTAGTCCTTTCAGTCCACCACACGCGCCTAACAGAGAGCAAGAGGAGGTCAAGACGACTTAAATGGCATGATAAAACAAGTTTTTTAATCATCGAAGTCAGTCACACATACTATAGGAAGAGGGTGGAGCTACTGACATGTTGATGTGTGCAACAACTTTTTCCTTTTTTATTTATAAAAATACCACTTTTTTTCCTTAACCAAATGGTCATTATAAAATAAAAAAAAAAACCTTTATGAAATGACGAATAAGCCTTCGTAGCAAAGCCAGTAAAAAAATTAGAACCAAGGCCAAATGAGTCAATTTTAATAGTTTAAAAAATAGTAAAAAAACTGACATGCCCCTAAACAATTTTAAAATAATAAATACATCAAGTGAAAAAATCAATTTACCGATGAAAGATATTTTTGTGTGATTTTTCTAGGAAAAACCATCATTCTAAATCAAGTATATATATGTTTTAGGATTTTGTAATAAATATATTTTGAAGCCATAGTTTACTCATCATCTACTTTTTGTGTCATCATATCATATTAGCCTGTATTTACTAGATCACCCTTTTTTTAACAAATTCTGGGTCTATCAATTGTTCGACCCGAAACCATATTATATTAGAAATATACTAAAACTGCTCAGCCTTTCACTATAACAATCCACAGTGAAAGGATGAGCTGTTTCTTTTTTTTTCTTTTTTTTTTGTTTTTTAAGTTATTTTTCTTTTTTTTTTATTTTTTGATGCCTTTAGCTTCTTTTTTTCTTTCTTTCTTTTTCTTTTAACAATTTTTTTTTGTTTAATTTAGTTTAAGCTATTTTTTTCATTTTTTTATGCCTTTAGCCTTTTTTTTCCTTTCTATGTTTTTTTCTTTTAATAAATTTTGTTTTGTTTCATTTAATTTGTTAATGTTAATATTTTTTTAATTAGTTATCAGGCTTTTATGACATTGATCTCGGGTTTAATAGGTTAACTTGGTTTCACGAGTTAACCCAGATTTTTTTTTATTAATTTTTTTCGTTTACTTTAGTTTGTTAATATTAAATTTCTTTCTATTTAGTTATCGGACTTTCATTACACATATTTTAGGTTTCACGGGTTAACTTGGTTTCACTTGTTAACCCAGTTAATTCTGGATTAACCCATCCATTTTTTTTTTGTTTTTTTATTTTGTTAATGTTAAATTTTTGTTATTTAGTTATCAGACTTTCATGACAATGATCCCAGGTTAATCTGGTTTGACGACTTAACCTGGAGTTTTTTTTTGTCTTTTTTCTTTTTAATTAATTTTTTTTGTTTACTTTAGTTTGTTAATGTTAAATTTCTTTCTATTTAGTTATCAGACTTTCATGACACATATTCCAGGTCTGACGGGTTAACCTAGTTTTACGGGTTAACCCAGTCCATTTTTATTTGTTTTTTTTTGTTAATGTTAAATTTTTTTATTTAATTATCAAATTTTTATGACATGGATCCCGGGTTTAACGGGTTAACCTGGTTCGACAAGGTAACCCGAAGTTTTTTTTCTTTTTAATTATTTTTTAATTTAGTTTGTTAATGTTAAATTTCTTTCTATTTAATTATCAAACTTTCATGACACATATCCCGGATTTGACTGGTTAGCCTGGTTTCACGGGTTAACTGAGTTAATTCTTGGTTAACCCATCAACTTTTTTTTTTTCTATTTAGTTATCAAACTTTCATGACATGAACTCCAAGTTTGATGGGTTAACCTGGTTTGAAGGGTTAACCCAGTTAATTCAGATTTTTTTTCTTTTTCTTCATTAATTTTTTTCTCCATATTGGTTTTTTTTCTATGTTTTTTTCTTTTTACTTAATCGATTTAATTATCACACTTTTATGATACGACCTTACAGTCAGACCCACATCCAAGGTTATTGGGTCTGGTATTGCAGCTAAACCCACTTAAACCTGGGTCATGCAAGTTTAATGTTATTATTAATATTATAAATATTACTCTTGGGTTAGATATTGTTGCCAAACCCAAGACTCTTGGGTATAGTTTTGCAGAAAGACCTAACACTTTTAAATCTTACCTTTTTTTGATATTTTTTATGCAAAAAGAATTGACCCGCGGCAACGCGTGGATCATCTAACTAGTATGAAGCTAAAAGGCATCAGACTTTTATTGTAGCAAAGAATACTATGCACTCTCTCACAATTCACTACGGATTGGAGCAATATATTTTTTGATAATTTTTACTTTGGCCCTCAAACTTTTATTTTACGTGATTTGGCTCTTTTGAGCTCAAATTAGCCTCCAATTGCATATTTTTTTAAGAGGGAGGATTGAATTAAAAGTTGAGGGACTGAAGTGAAAATCTCGGGTACCATGGGGGGCGGGTTGAAAGTTTCATTAAAACATTTATCTTAATCCCTTGTATTTTTTAGATATTAGGTGATCAATCCCTTGAGTTTCTAGACAATACATTTTGATACCTAACTTCATTTTTCTAATTTTTTCAATTCTTTTCTATTGGGAGGGGAGAGAGAGGGAGTTATCAGATTCCAATATAGAAAGAGAAAGTGGTTATTGGGGAAGATTTCAACCACTAAAACGGTTGATTTTTGTGTCAAAAGTTTTTATATGATGAGGGGGGCCTATGTTTAGGTTTTTTTTTTACCTTGAAAACACTTAAAACAATAGATCTAAATTCAATTTTTGTTTCCGATGGATTTCGGGTTTTGGGATCATTTGTTGGCTTTTTGGTAGCCATGGATTGGTTTAACAAGATCTCTAGGATGTTTTAGGGCAAAAATGGGTTGAAAATAGGGTTTTGGGTGAAAAAACAAAAGAGATTAACTTGGATTGTGATTATTTTTAAATGATATTGGTTTTGTTTAATTTTTAAAGAGGTAGATATAACTCATCTGTGGTTTTTTATTAATTTTATATTGATTTTTTTTTTAATATTGATTTTTTATAAGATTTTTCATATGTGTAGCCTTGCATTGTTTTTTTTTAATAATAATTGTTTAATAAATTTTATGTGTTTTTTTATTATAAATTTATTTTGATAGAGGAATTCATTCAACATAACCAGGTAAATTACCTATGTTACGTCGTTAAATGTCTTGATCTTTATTTTTCGCTTGATTTTCTCAATTTTATTTTTGTTTATCGTTGATGATTTTTTTTCATTACTTTACATAATGGTTATTGAATTGTTTAATTAGATGCGTGCATAAGTTTTTTAATTTATATCTAGGAGTTTTATATATATATATATATATATATATATATATATATATATATATATATGCATAATTTGATGGAGAAAACTATTTGACCAATGTTTGCCCAAAAAAATTTAAAAGCTTTAAGTGCTTTTAGGTTGTTTTCTCTTAGGGGAAAAATTTACCTTTTAAAGCAAGTGTTTGAGGTATGTACTATATTCATTTTATATATTGGGTTCAAACACATAGATAGGTACATAAAATATTTTTGCAGACACTTAACAAAGTTATTTATGTCATTGCAGTAACAAGGTGTTGACAAGCATTTGCCACTCTTTACTTGCTAACAATTGTTAGGACTTCACTTCTCACCTAAAAGTTAGGCTTCCATACTTTATTTATTTATCATGTTACCTTTTATTTTAAATTGCTCAAACAATAACGCATAAAAATATTGAAAATGAAACAGCACGCACGCTCTGCATTCACACAGCAAACAAACACGCAGAAAGAAAGAAGCAATTTGATTTCAATTCCACAAATTCACGAGAAAAGAATTCATTTCCAAAATGACAATGCAGAATCCTGACAACATCCGAAACCTTCCTATCGATATCACATTTTCTCATCTCGGAGGTATCTGAATTCCATCACTTGATTTTCATTTCCTCATTATCGGTCGTTTTACATTAATTTCGCTATCACTTTTGTGCTCAAGAATGGCTTGTTGATAACCATGGGGTGTAGCTTAACTGTGCAGATTCTAGATTTATTTTCTAGAGGTCACTAATTCGAATCTCATAAATATTAGTCACTGGAGGCTTATATGGTCGTTAACTTCAGGGCCCGTGGGATTAGTCGAGATGTACGTAAGATAACCCATATATATATATATATATATTTGCTTGTTGATCGAAAACGAAACCCTGCTGAATGGAGACCCGCTGAATGGAGAAAACGAATCGCATCAATCAGAGCTCGAATTTCAAAAGAATTCGCTTCTCTCCCTAAAGAAATCGACCCTAATTTCCAGACCCTGGACCCTGAAGGTTCGTTTCGTTTCGTTTCGTTAATTTTTATTGTCCATATTTTCTATTTATTCTGTTCATAATTACGAAATTGTTGTCATTACCATTTCTATTTCCAGGGATAGGATACTTAGAGGCTAAAAGAGTTTATGAAATTCGCAAGAAATCTAATTCGGAAAGCCGGAATATATGTGGCCGGCTATTGATTGGGATATTGCTACTGTAGAAGAAACAGATGATAGTGGTAATGATTTAGGTCCTTGTGAAATTGTAAATGCAAGTGACATCTCACAGAACTCTTCACTGAATGAAGTTGAAGAAAATGTGCATACTGAGATTTCTGTGTCAGAAATTTCTTGGGATATTACTGTTGAAACACCTCAGGTTGATGCCATCAATGATGCTAATTTGGCAAACATGGGCCTGGAAAATCAGACATATTTTCTGAATACTTTAACTCACACCCCAGGAATGAAGGAGCCAGCTTTTAGATAGAGAGTACAGAAATCTAAAAACATTATGATTAAAAAAAAACCCTCTTATAAGCTGACCTCTTTTTTTTTTTTTTTTTGCGGCACAGTACTCTCTATATTTTAATTAATGCAATCAACTTAATTTGGGATGGTAAGAAAACAAAAAATATATATAAAAAAATATGAGGATAATATATTGACAAAAATTAAACTTTAAACTAGAGAGAAGAAAATGATAAAGAAAAGACAGTTAATGATGTAGAGAAAGAAAAAAGCATTGACAATTGAAGTATTTGTAAAAGAGATAAGATAAATACAGTAATAAGTATTTTAGTTTTCCGACCATTCAAGTTGATAAAAATTATATAATATTGACAAGAAAAGAAACTTTGAAATGATAAGAAAAAATAGTTAATGGTGTAGAAACAAAAAAACATTAATTTCAACTGTAAGCCGACCCAAGGAGGATTTTGGGGGAACGATAGTTTTGAGCTCCAGTAATCCAAATAGGGTTCTTTTTTGCTTCCGATTGGCTTCGGCCTGTTACTTTCAGACATTTAAAGGTTAGAGAGGTCTAATGTTGGTAATAAACTCCGTAAATCACAGTACATGAATCAGAGAGGTTAATTCCTTATGCTAACACTGATAATACATGTAATGGAAAGCCATGCAGCAATTGCTTGATTGCTAAGGATCTTGTACTAAAAGCAGTTAACTGGAATTGCAAATATCATGCTCGTACAATGCTTCTGACAGTAAATCATTTCCTGAATCAGCTGACCGATTGCAAAAATCAAACCGAAATGTAACTTGGTGCTGGTGAGGTTATGAAGCGGGTATTAGTTGAACGGAAAGACATCTCAAAATGGTCAACTTCAGCACCTTCCATTGCACCACTTTTTGCAGCAGTGAATTTTTGCCGCAGACTTGTCGGTGATGAAACAATTTCAGACATAGGTGGGCGGAAGAACTTCTCAGACTGTTCAATTTTCAGGGGAAAAAAAAAAGAAAACCTCAATGAATAATCGCATAAATCCAACTTTTCTAATTTACTGTCGGATGAAATTGTTTACAAATGTTTGTGCCAATACCTGAATGCACAGTGAGACGACATCTGCAAATTAACCGAGAGAGGGTCTTGGAGGAGACTGTTCTTTATGCCTGGACCAACCATCTGAATTAAACTCTCATTGTCATGCAGCCGAGATGAAGCCCCTTTCACCAAAGATTGTTCTTTTCTCGGTCTTGAGCTGTGTTAGAGACAGAATTCTTAGCAAATAAACACCAAGTATATCAGAATATTATTCAACAATTTGGTTGAGGCAGGGGGGATAAAGTCGACCTATCAAAAGGCCCCCTCCTTCCTGTTAATAGCTCCAAAAGCAACACTCCAAACGCATAAATGTCACCCTTTGTGTTGTCAGTTACTGGTTCCTCATGTTCAGGAGCAATATAGCCAGTGTCACCAATAGCACTTTCAAAAGCCTGTTTGTATCAGTGGTCAATATTGAATGAGCCCTTCTTCGTCCACTATCACTTACATAAATGGTTAACTTGACTAGAGATGCATTTGATGCAGTTTGAATGACATGAAAACAGCAAACATACAAGGGATTTGAGAAAGAAAGAAACCCGAAGCTCACAGATTCTCTTGTAAAAACGTTTCTGACATACAACGGTTCAAGTTTCTCTAAAAGAAGTCTCCTTGAAACATTTACAAGTCAAAGAATCATGCAGAAACTTTTCACGTTATCAGCCTACTGTTGCAGTAGTATCCTACAATGTTGTGTGACAACGAAAAAACTAAGATTAGTCAGGCACTTACCTTCATTTTAACAATCTTACTTTTCCACCAGGGCCCAGTCTTTTCTTCGTGTCCTTTTTACCTTCAGATAATTCTCAATGGCACTTGACTCGGTAGATGAGGGACCATTACAATTTTTAACATGAGTGCAGCCTCTGGTTCGGCATTGTAGCTCCAAGAAACCACACTTCATCACTTTCTTTCGCCTACAACAAACAGGAAGCACTCAAATCTTTACAAATTTTTCTCTGGCTCCTGCTTGGTTCCCGAGAAAATGAAGATGAACTTAAAGCTTGGATACTACAAAGACTAACAAATTAAAAGATGAAGGAAAGATTCTTAATTTCCTTTTCCTTTTTTGTTTTCTCAGTGACTAAACAGAGCAGAAAATTCTTACATGAGCGAGAGGGAGGGAATTTGGAGCGGTTTCTGACTTTCTGTTTGCCGCTGCGAGAGAGAGGGAGTCATAAAGAAGGTGATTGGTCACGTGACATATGTGTGTATAACTGAGATCAGCCACTTCAGCCAAAGACAGTTATGGCTGTTGAGTACACGTGGCATCAAGCAGCACTCTTTTTGGGCTCTTTGGGAATTGGGCTGCCAAAAAGTCTTTTTATGGGCCCAAAATTGGCCCATATAGTTCCTAGAAAAATTGTGTTTTGAGCTCTCTGTAACTGTGTATCAACAAAGAATGGCAGAATCAACAGAGAAGCAAAGAGACAGTGAACCAAAACAGCATGAAGAAGCAGATGAAGACGATTACATGGGAGACCTGTCTCAGTTTCTTCCTCTTGAAACAACAAAACCTTCAAAATCCTCTGCCAAAAAGGTCAGTATCTGGTTGTTTCCTTGTAATAATGAAGTCTCTAAAGCATTTATTTTATATTATCATTCTAGAAACAAATTTAAGAAAATTTTTAAAATTTATCGTATCAAGGCTTTGGTAGAGATTTTTTATATTCAGAATAGGCATTTTGTATTTCATTGTATGATTAAAAAAAAAACCCTAATGCAATTTGATTATCCTGTTAGAAACTTGAATTGATTCAAAGCACTGTTGGTTGAAGATTTATATGGTAAAGCTTTCTTTTTCTAGTGGAAGGAGTGATATAGAAAAAAATAAAGGTAAAGAACTTTACTTAGATAGCTATGTTAATGTAGTTTTTGCATCTAAAAAGGGGTGTAAGTGTGTTCTTGTGGTTTTGTTTAGGAAAGTACATGGGCTTTATTTATTTAATTGGAACTATATATTTATGGGGAGTGTTTTTCAAAGAATATGCTTGTAACTTTCTCAGTTATATATTTCCCAAGCATATTATGTGTTGGAAGTGAAAAGTTACAAGCTAATAGTGTTCTATATTTTAACTCATGTTTTAAATTTGTGGTTTTTTGGTGAGATTGTGATCATTTGTGCAGAGCGTCAACAAGGAAACACCAACTTTTCAATCATTCAATAAGAAGTCCAAAAACATTAGCTGGCAAGAACAACGAAGACTTGAAAGGGAGAAAAAGCAACAAGAGGAGGATGAGCAAACCATGGCAAGAATAGAAGCTCCAATTCCTCCATCTAACATTGGGTTTAAGTTGTTAAAGCAAATGGGTTACACCCCTGGTTCAGCCCTTGGTAAGGAGGGTTCAGGAAGAGCTGAGCCAGTGGGGATTCAGATTCGGCGGACACGAGTAGGGATTGGAAGAGAGGAACCGCATAAGGAGAAGAGGAAGAGAGAAGAGATTGAGGCAGAAAGGAACAGAATGAAGGAGAGCGAGTTAATGGAAGAGTTTGGGTCAAGGCAAAAGTCTCAATGGCGAAGTCGGAGAGTTGTAGTAAATTTTATGAAAGCAAAAGCAGCTCTTGATCAATTGGAGAACAAAGAAGTTGTGGAACCAAAGAAGAATGAAGATGAAGAGGATGGTGAGCAGGATGAGGAGGAAGAGGAAGAGATAACAGAAGAGGTAGATTTTCTAAAATCATTGTCGGCACTTAACATTCGTTTAGTTAGTTATGCTTTTTAGTAAATTAAGCGGGATTGCATTTAGTTGAGGAATGTGTTTAACCTGAGCTCATATAGTTCATGTTATTTGATATTGGCATACATGCATTTTGGTGTTAACTTGCCAAATGTCTTTGTAGCCACAAGGTTTAGCTGTAGCTGGAGCTATTGTATATTAATGTTCTGGTGTTTTGTTAATTCCTTTGCGATTAAATTATTTATGAACCAACTACCAAATTTTGATTTCCATGATTTATTTTTCTGGGTTCAAGTTATTTTATCGGCATTTGAATGCCAGTTGGGCTGTTGTTAGGAAGAACTTTTTGTGGTTCAACCTTTTCTTTTTAGTTGTCCTTCTCATATCAAGGAAAATGCCGTGATGGATAGTCATTTTTATTGTGTTTTGCCTTGAACACCAACTACATTCACACTTTTAGGTGTAATAGGTGCTAGGTTGTTAACTTCTCCCAACATTTAACCAGTAACCTAGAAAAAGTGTCGACGATGATATAAATGTCTTATGAAGAATCTATGTTGTTTAAGCTTGTACCTTGTTACTAAAGTACCTTGTTACAAATAATTGATTCTTTTTTATTTTTTTGGGGGTGCAAATGTTATAATAATTGATTGCTTTTTGGCTTAGGAAATGTATATAAAAACTCCAGAAAATGCTGGCCAGATGATCTTTGATTGCTTTTTCTCTCTCAAGACCAGAGCATCATCTACAAAATTGTTTTCCCCAGCCTTTTGACACTCTGGGGAATCCTCTTTTCTTTTACTTTCCACACACAATGTACAGTTTTTAGTTGTCAATTTGAGAGTTGGTTTGTGCTTCTTTTTTTTATCTTTTCCTTAAGGTACATGTATATGGAAATCTGGTGCAGTCTTGTATAGATTATTTATGTCTACCTTTGGGATTTGATTGGATGAGTCAATTTTTGAAATTTCTGTGCTTTGACTAACGGGATTGATAGGATGCATAGAGCTGACCATAAATGCAGCTTATCTAGGAAACAAATATATGGTTATATACAATATGACTACAAATTATAAATAATCCAGCCTCGAAGTAGAGCAACTGCCAACTATATCCTTCACAATTCTTCATTAATAATTTTGTTCAATCTTCTTTACTTCGAGAAGTATTATCTTTGATTTCTTCTGGAGCATGGAATGAAGCTCTTATTTGGATGCAGGATTTGCAAGAACTGTTGATGAAACTGAGAGATGAATATCAATACTGCCCGTTTTGTGGCTTTCAGGTAAGCTGTGTGTGTCATTTTTAGTTACCCCACATCCACACTGAACCTGAAGTATTAAAAAATGATGGCTGCGCACTTATGTTTTTTGCACATTTTGAAAGACGCCAGTGTGTGGCACTAACCTCTTCTCTTGCTCTTCTGACTGTTTATACATGCACATGATGTTTGTTTCAGTACGAAACAGTGGAAGCCCTCCAGTCCAACTGCCCTGGAATAAACGAAGACGACCACTAGATGTTGCTAGTGCAAGAGGCACTTATGCAAACTTGTTCAACATCTGCAAGTTGCACTTTGCATATTGCTCTTGCACGTGAGCTTGCTCACAATCGAGTGAGTTTGATATAATTCTTTTTTATTTTCACAAATGGTTGTCCTTTTCGGTCATATGTAATGGTGCTTTTTGGAGAGGATCGAGTCAAAAAGGGAAGGCGCCTAATCATTCAAATCTATTATTTAGATGTTGCTGGGAATGAGATCTATGGTCATCAATATCAACCATTCTTCATAGGCTGGATCACTATTTACTAATTTATGCGAGAAGCTGGAGTGTTTGTGCATGTAAGAGGATTTTAAACACCATCCAGTTAATTGGATATGCATGTTTACGCATTCGGCAATTTGGTGCCAATTTTCAGCTAAATCAAGACACCCCTGTCCAAGATAGAAATCACAAGTATTAGTTCTCTTACCTGTGTAACATGTTTGTATAACGTCTTGTGTATACTTTAATCAGATTGAGACAGGCATCATATGTTTTGAAGTTTCTTTTAAATTGAAGGTCCATTAATCCAGGGACGCAATTTCAGTGGTTCACATGTCATGTGGCAAGTGGTGAACAAGATAAAGGGATAGTGTGTCCACTTTGCACGCGATTGGGGACCGGCCCTATATAAAGGTCACGTTGCAGACATTGGTTGGCTGCCTTCCTCCTCTCCGACGAGGCAAATTCCAAGGAGCGGGATATGCTTAGCCATGGATGATCTCAAGAGTGGACTAATAGAGACGTGGGAGGGACATGGTATCCCTTGAGAAGCTTGTTGAGGTAGAGCTGTGCAATTCCCTACCTTAGAGACTCAAATAGGGTAGCCATATGCTAGCTAGGGAGGCCCAGTCCTCAACCATGGATAGACAGTGACAGGGTCCTCGATTTGTGTTATCCTCCTTATTCTCCCTGTGGGTAATTCATTGTAATTTTTTCAACGGTTTATTCTCTCACAAATCATTATAAATTTAATTAGTTAATTTTTTAAAAAAAAAATATTTTGATTCTTGAATTATTATTATTATTATTATTATTATTATTTTGGCACAATTGAGCTTTTTTAAGCATAAATTAGTTTTTAATTGCATATTCTTTTTAGAAGAGAGTTGAATTGAAAGATAAGAGACTAAAATGAAAAGAGAAAGTAAAATAGATAGTCTTAGAATTTCATTTTAAAAGTTCACTTTAGTCCCCAATTTCTTTAGCTATTAGGTAATCGGTACCTTTAGTTTTTTTTAGTTTTTTGAAATTCAATTTTAGTACCAAATTTTATTTCCTTTATTTTTTCAATTTATTTTTGAGAGGAGAGAGGTTCGCCGGATTCTAAGGTAGAAAAAGAAATTTATCATTGTTGATGATTCAAACCAAAAAATTATTGATTTTTATGTCATTGAGTTTCATTTCATGGGGAGAGTTTGATTAAATGTTTTTTTTCTTTTTCCTTGCGTGAGGAGGTAGATATGATCACGAGAATAGTTTTGGTTTTGAGTTAATTTTGGTTTTTTAAACTGTTTTTTTGAGATTTCTGTGGCTATTGATAGGTTTATCAAGTTGTTTAGAGTATTTTATGAGTGATTTGGGTAAAAAATAGATTGAAACGGGTTTTTAATCGAAAAAACCAAACCTTGAATTTTCCTACGATCCTTGTCGTTGGAATCTGCAAAAAGCAAACTACACATCATTTGTTGTCTTTTTTAAATAAAAAAAATGCATCATTCACTCCTTTAAAAAATAAAAAAATAAGATAGGCTTGGGCGAATGAGCAGGGCTGGAAGGCCCACGCACCTAGGTTGATTTTTTAATGCCCAGACCCACGTAGCTAGTCTCCTTTTCAATTTTTTTTATTTTGCTATTTTATATTTTGTTTTAAAAAAATTGATAAAACAAATCATTAAATCCAATTAAGTTCATTATCCGAATAGTAGGTTAATCCACAATATTTTTAACTCAAACCTAAAAGAATGCATTTTCATCTTTTGTCATCAATAATCTAACTTTGTTATCTAGACCCGACGTATCTATCACGGTTTCTTTACTTTTAAAAAAATATATTGTTTCATACAAAAAAAAATATCTTATGTTTTATTATTATTTTATTGTCGTATAATTAAATAAAAAATAATATTCGAGTTAAAAAATTTATTGAATCTAATGATATATGTGACTTTCATCGTGATTTTGCTTGTTTAACTCGAATTAATTTTATTTTTTAATTAAATGTTATTTTTTATTAATTTTATTCTTTAAAATTAAATTAATTTAAAATTGAGTTTTTCAATTTATTCTTTTCAATATTATTCTCAAAGATTTCACAAATCAACTTAAACTATCTTTTAATTCATGATTAAAATCTAACAACATTATAAAAACCTGAATTTTTTTTTCTGCGGTAAAATCATTACGACCCAAGGAGTAGGCTAGTAAAACAACTAATACAAATCATGGCTTTTCTGTCAAGAACTTCTTTTTTTTTTTAAGAAAAGGTTGAGGTTCCTCTGTCCTAACACAGTTCTCTCAATCTTGAAAAGTGGTAGAATGTGGCTGTAGCTGTGACGTTTCTTATACATCGGAGATACCGATCACGCAGGAGCACTATAGTCCAACTCATGCTAACCTCGTCAGCTGAAGTAAATGATCACCTGTCATTGCAGGTATCCTTATCTGTCTGCCCTCTTTCAGAAGACCAGAAAATGAGAACGTGCTAAAGGCATATCCATTCCGAGATAACAGAATCGAATCGCCAGTTGCCATGGGAACTCGCGAGCTACCGAGTTCCCTTGCGCAGGGTAACTAGGCTCAAGATCCCATCATCATAGCCTAAAATCTTTGAAGGAACTCCTACAATCATAATATATAATAATTGACAACAATCTTTAAAGCTGGGATAAGAAGTACAGCACCTTGCTTGTCTATATGTTACAATCAAAACACGGGCAAGAGCCAAAGAGTAATGATCCTGGGTTTAACCGAAACAAAAGATCAGGCAGAAGTTCACCTTCCTAGTTATTAATCCGAGTAGTAGCCTTTAATAACCAATAAGGCAAGGCCACTTAAAGTGACCAGTGGATGTGCTGGGTTGAAGAGTCATAAGCCCTGGAATGCTCGAGGTCCATGTATTGCCTCCTATTCTGTTGAGACTGCTCGAGCTGACCAGGAAGTTGACTGCTGAGAGGCAGTGAAATTTGACCCAGACCTAGATCAGGGCACATCTCATGTGAACTGTTACTTCCTTCATTGCTCTTGAAGCTCCAAGGGATTGGATACGGATTGACAGCCGCACCATGGTGAGCTGTTGATTGAACCACGGGTGCCTCTTCGGCACTAAACAAGTCATTCACCGCAAGACTTGATGCTCGGTTTGTGGAGCCCCATGGTTGATTTGACAGAAGAGAGAGAGCACAGCTCGAGTCTGAAACAGCAACTCCTGTGAAGCATTCTCCCGGAGGAATTCCTGAACTGAAAAGGCCAGTCCCGCCAGTTGAGCCTTGCAAGCAAAGGTTGGATGGAGGATTCTGGGAGCTTATCTGCCACATATGAGATATAGACCTTCCTGTGGCAGCAGTATCATTCCCGGGGGTAAGCTCAGAAGACCTTGCTGCGGGCCATCCATCTCTCCCAGTATGCCTTGGATATGCACTAAAGTCCACAAGAAGGCCTCCAGCTCTGCTGCTATTATCTGCCATTGCAAGAATCAAATATTGAGTTATAGACTCAAGATGGAAAGTTTAACTACGACGGTGGGAAGAAAGTAAACTAAAGGGGCGTTGCAAATGACATCTTCAGGTAATGTCTCACCAAACAAAGAGGGAGAGAATCGGCCATGGCGAGCGGACAACACCGATCCAGATGGTGGCTTCCTCCGTCGCTCATTATGGCCAGCTAGGCGCCTGCGGCAACTTCGTTTTCCTTGGTCAAATTCAGGAAGTAGATGAAATCTGCGTAAGACTAACAAAGCTATTAGTACTGAAAATGATAGGAAAACACCAGGATCACCTATCTCTGCACAGGGAAAAAACTGATAAACAAACAAGTAATACAAGGATTCAGCACAACAGCATATGATTTTTGCAACAACTTGAAACTAGGATGGGAACATTTAAGACTCCTTTCCTGGCAGTCGAATTCTTTACACAACTGTGCAGGCACAAACCTTCTATCCTACCAAGTTGAAGTGCTGCGCCTTAGTATAGAGGTATCTTATAAACTTGGCAAAGATTTGCAAGCGCAGACCACACACAGTAGAACGAGCATCTTTCAAATTGAAATTCCAATTATCGCACACATCCTGTTGTTCTTATCAAGAAAGGAATCCAACATATGAGATATAGACTCTTATCAAGAAAGGAATCCAATAATATCAAGCTACATATAACAATAGAAACAAACAGGATTTGATATTAAAACTCGAATCTCCAGGACTAGACATAGACATGACTGGGTATAGCCTCATAATTGTTACAATTCAATGCATATGTAATGGTCCCAATGACACTAGCAAGAGCAAGACCAAATACTTTATTTCAGAATACTTTTAAACATGAGTTTCAAGCACATCCAAAACAATAAATAACAGATATACCAGCTCCCAGAACTCAAATTTCTTCAGCTCAGCTTGGCAAACAAACAGAAATACAGGTCCTAGTTAGAACTCGCAGCAAAAGGAGGACAATAAGGTAAGGATATTTTGCCTCCAGACCGAGGAAAGTCTCACAATCAGGATGATATTGTAGATAAGAGAAGCTTATTTATGTGCATCATGAACTTCATCTAGATGACTATTGTGAGTTAGAAACCAATTTCTGTGACAAATTTCACTATTTGCAACAATTTAACCTCTTAACAATTCCACCCAAGGAGACCCTCCAAGTCTTCCTGTTTGTAGAAAATTGACAAATCTCACCAACTTGTTCTGTCAGCGCTTAAGACAATAACAGGCTGTGTAAGAACAGCAAATGCCATCAATTTCACACTATCTTGACCCTTCGCTTTCATATTCATGAAGTCTCAAGGACTACAGATAAGTTGGTGGAATAATTAGTTCAGAGTCGATATGCATCCTCTTCTTAAATCATGTCGTCGAGACCAAAATAATTTGAGGAGCAAGTGGGAAACGTTTGTTTGCATGTTAAACGAAGGCAGAAGCACAAACATCATGTATCCGCTGGTTTCTTCAGTTTTTCTTACTTTGGCTGCCAATAAGAAGAAGCTCAATGGCTTCATGTCCAAAAGTCCCCAACTAAAAATGTAGTTTCTGTTGCCACAACAAATTCCTTTAACCATAAAAAGAAAATCCAAGAATTAAACAAGACGGTCAATTTCGGAAACAGAATTAGACCTCTTCATCTATTTATGAGCTTTCCTGTCTCCTATGGAAGGACCATTTACCAGTTATGGATACAATGTTCAGAAAGGGAATACTTACTGAACTCCCAGAAAAGTAACTATGAAAACGCCGCATTACCCACAGTAGTACTTACTTTTTTCCAGAATAATTATTAATCCATGACAGACATCCAAAGACAAAAAAAACCTCACGAGGATGATCCAACAAAACTACCAATATTCAAAAAATTTAAAGTAAAATAACCAATTTGGTCGCCTAGTACATCCAAAAGATTACCAAAGATTAAAAATTTTCTTTACATTCAAAAAGTCCAAAAGCCCATCAAAATCAACAGCTACAAACTTACAAATAGCTAGCTGCGATGACAAGAAACTGACTAACACCAAAAAAAAAAAGCCAACGATAAAACATCGAAAGCTACCACTTATTCATGAAAAGCTAGTACAGGAAACTTCAATCAACATATTACAAAACCTGAATAGCTTAAGAAACTGAGGACATTATCTACCACAAGATGAAGATAAACTATTTGTATGTAAATAATCTTGGTTTCCCCAACAAATAATTTTCCTTGAAAAAAAGAGAGAAAGATACACTCAATAAAACAGAACAGAAAATTCACCATACATAAATAATAGGGTATAACAAAGTTCCATAGCTATAACTTGGAAGAAATATAAAAACAACACCCCCACCAGAAACAAAATTAACCCCCAACAGACAGAAAGAATAAAAAAAAAAGGTAAAGTAAGGGCATCGAGAGAAAGAAACATAGACAAACTGACCTGCTACATTGCTGGCAAAATCTTTGCACCAAACCAGCAACAATAACTCTAGGAGACTTGGAGTGCATACTACAAACTTTGTGCCTTGAATAGTAAGTCTTAGCATCACTCAGATCTACTTTGCACCCTTCAACTTGACACCTTGGTGGCTGCTGGTGCTGTCCACCCTGAGCCTTCCTAGATGACCCTGACCCGGAACCGGATGAGGATGACCCAGTTCCGCTCTTAGCCGGAGCACCGACCCCCACGTGATCCTCAAAGTAAATCTTCTTACCAAATTTCAATCCATTAACAGACTCAGCTGGCGGAGAAGTTGCATTGGAAGTAGCTGACTCGGATAGGGAGCCTGAATCCATTTCCATTAGTAAATGCCTAGAGTTCATTCATGGTGTGTGAATGTTTAGTGGGTCATTGAGTTGTGTTTTTGTGGTTGTAGAAAAGGAGAGAAAAGTACAGGGAAAGAAAGATATGGAAGATAGAACTCCTAGTAGAAAGAAAGATATGGAAGATAGTACTATTTTTTAGTTTTTCTTTTCTTTTTTAGGTGAGAGAGAGAGAGAGGGAGGTAAAAAAGAGAATAAAAAGCAGTGAAAAGAAGGCATTTGACAATGGCCCATGCCAGCACAGAAAACTGTAGTACACTGGCTGACTTGAGACTGGAGAGTGGAGAGTCTCACTATGTATTATTGTCTGTCCAAAATAATGGAGAAAAGGCAGATGGAGATGTATAGAGAGAGAAAGAGAGGGGGGGGGGGGGGGGTACTTCTCGAGGAGTTCTACTACTTGTGGGGAGCTTTTGGTTTTCACAAGGCAACTAAACTCCAACTGTCGTTTTACACATAGGAGTGACTTTTTCTTGGATGTTCTTGATTGCTACTGTTTTTTTCTTTTGTCCGATTAAACTCTCTGTCTAGAGGTTTGGGTATGGTGGAATTGACCTCAACTGAGCTGTTGTTTTATGCTTGGGTTTTTTCTTTCCTGTTCTTGGAAGTACATTTCTTTTGTTCTTCTACTGATGGATGGTGATTCCCTCTCAATTATACTAGGTGCCACGCGGTGTCCTCATGCTAGCCAAACTATTTTCAATTTAATTAAAAAAATATATTCATGCGACATGATAACCAAGATTAAACCGGAATAATTTCATTGATATGTAACTTTATATGATTGGAATAATCCTCCAGAAATAAAAACAAAAAACATTATAAAGCTCGGGTTTAATAAGTTAATATTAAATAATAAAATTTAAAAAAAAACATCAAGTAAAAAAATCAAAGTAAACACGGGTTAACCAGATTAACTCGCTGTCCAAAATACAAGATTGAGATAGCCCCACAAAAATAAAAGTGAAACAACTCACAAAGGTCAAGGCCTAATAATTCAATCTCGAATGATAAAATTAAAAAAAAATTATTTTGCAAAAAAAGACCTCAAAACATACCAAACTTAAATCGGGCTAACATTCAAAACCATTGACCCGATCATGAGACAATGATTAACTCATAGAAGGCAAACATGAAAAAATAGCGAAGCAAAATTCCTAATCATTAAAAAAAATAAATAGTAATTAAAACAATGAAGATTAAATTTAGTACAAAAACTAAATGAAAGCAAATAATTAGGGGTTAAATTGAAAAACAAAATAAATTAAGAAAATAATTAAAAAAAACAATCAAAAGAATAAAAATCAAAATTAGATACAAAAATTAAATGAAATAAAATGTTCGAGGGGCAAGATTGATAAAAAAAATCAAGAGAATTATTAAAAAAAAACAATCAAAATAACTGAGACCGAATGGGATAAAAGAAAATTAAATAAAATAAAATACTAAGAAATAAAATTAAAAGAAAAACTTCAAAAAACATAAAAATAAACACAAATAGCAATTAAAACAACGAAAGTCAAGATTGAAATAAATACAAACTAAATGACTCAATTGAATTTTGAAAATTCAAACATGAATTCCTAGGAAAAAAACATTCACCACCAACAAACCACCATGAATTGAACCTCCACACTATCAGTTGCGCCACCACATGGTGTTTTCATGGGATACAATAATTGGTTATTTTTTAACATCAAACATCGCTAAATGTAATGTCTGAAAGGCGCAGATGATGTCCACTCACACACGTCAATCACTTTATCTTTTTAATAATATTTTTTCTCATGTAAATTGAGAATAAAAGAAAACCATGATAAAATGCACCTAACAACATGTTTAGTTTTTTCTCTTTCAAGGGTAGTTTAGTCTTTTATTTGTTTTGAAATAAAAAGAAAAGAACCATGAAGCCCTACTAACCATGCAATTATTTTTATTTTAATGGTAAATTAGTAATTTTGTTGTGCAACAAAAATGTAAAGAGACTGATTTCCTTATTCAATTTGAAAATGCTAATTAAACCTCACAAAAAACTATTTTACCCTTTATTATAGTCTCACTTGACTTGCATTATGGAAGGTAAAAACATCAATTCACGGTAGCAATACACTATAAATTGAGTTTTGCTCCGTAAATTTTAACTAATGCCCTTTTAATTTTTTGATAATTGAAAAAATATTTATCCAGTATCTACTAGATAGGTAACCCGCGCTACCTCGTGAGCTGGAAATATTTTTAAAACATAACAAAAATATTAAAGTGATGTTGACATTTTAAAAGAAGCAAGAAAATATGAGATTCGGGTAATTGATTCGATTGAGTTTAATAAATTTAGTTAATTTAATAATATGATTAGAAAAAAAAACATTGATAAAAAATCAAGATAAAAAATCTGACAATGATTCAATGCAAAAGAAAAAAGCTTGCAAATATCATGGAAATATATCATTTTGATATTCTTAGAAGGTCTCCGTAATCTTATATGTAAAAAAAAAATTAAATGAGAATGAGATGATTGAATAAAAAGTAAAATAAAAAGGAAATTGAATCTTAATTCTCAACAAATAAAATATCGAATGATGAAACTAGGAAAAAAAATAAAAAAGGAAAAAAAACAACTCCAGTCTATCCGAACCAGTAAGTTAAATTTGTGACTTAGTCATGAGATCAAGATAATTCCGTGAAAAGCAAATTGAATAAAACAATGTAAAAAAATATTAAAGTGATACCAATATATTTAAAGAAGCAAGAAAACATGGGATTCAGGAAATTAATTTGTTTGAGTTTGATAAACTTGATTAATTTAATAATATGATTAGAAAAAAAAAAACATTGAAAACAAATCAAAAGAAATAAATGAACAATGATTAGCAAAGGAAAAAAGCTTGCAAAAACCATGGGGATATACTCATTCAATTTTCTTAAAAGATCTATATAATTTTATTTGTAAACAAGAAAAAAATTAAATGAAAATGAAATGATCACATAGAAAGTAAAATAAAAAAAAAATTGAATCTTAATTTTTAACAAATAAAATGTTGAAGGATGAAATTAAAAAAAAATAACATAAATTTATTAAAGCCAGTAAACCAAATACATGACTTAATCATGAGACCAAGGTAACTCGCTAAAAAAAATTGAATAAAATTATGAAATTTAATTCTCAAATGAATAAAGTGTTGAAGGTTCAAAATTTAAAAATAAATAAAAAATAATATAAAAAAACTTGAGTCAACATTGATAAATTCATTAAATTCACGACTCAAAATACGAGTCCAGTATAAAACCATAAAAAAATAAAAAAAATAACTAATGTAAATTCACGATATTCAAAGATAAAACTAAAAATAAAAAAAAAAAAAAAAACAAAACTTTAAAAACCACTGAATTCCACCTTGTGTAATCTTCTAAACATACAGATATGTTAGTTTTTATATATTTTAAAATAATAGATCTAGATAATGATTAAAAAATCTAAAAATAAGTAGAGAGTAATTAAACCCATGGGAATAATTTGAAAACTATACATAAAATATGAAATCAAATTGAGCTAGTTCTTCTAGAACCCACTAGCAGCTGCACTTTCTTCTCCCTCATTTTCCTTCCTCTCGCATTCCATCATATTCTCAAACACTGTCTGAAATATTGAAAACATTTCTAAATTATAATCCAATTCTCAATTAAAACTCCAAAAAATTGTTATCCCAGTTGGATCACCAAATTGCGAGCCTCTTGATAGATTCAAATACTCGATATGCCACATTTTAGAAGGATATATATATATATATATATATAGTCCTTTCCCCTCCGACAGCGGGGTTTCTCGTATAAACAAAACACTTAATTTATAAAAAAAAATAAAAATTTTCTTTCTTTTTTATTACATAAAACTCTGATAGCGCGTGGCTTGCCCAGAAAGGAGGGGGAGTTCCTCTCTCCATGAAGATGGATATGGCGGATTTGGCTGCGGAAATAAGAGAGTGAAGCACAGGCGAGGTGAGGATGCCCATACCACCACCAAGGGGCTCTCTCTCTCTCTCTCTCTCATTGGTAATGTAAGAGGTCAGAATGACACTTCCCATCCCATCCTAGGTTCGTGTACAGTGAACCAGAGTTGAACAGCCAAAAAAGCGCAGTACGAGGTCTTGTTTTGGAAATCGGATGATCCGGGGTCGGTCTTTTTTTCTTTATTTCTTTAAAATAGTTATGATATTTTAAAAGATATTTTACTTTTACTTATATTTTTAATTAAATATGATATTAGTCGGTGATATTTGAAGCCATAGTTAAAATTATTTTATTAATTTTTTTTAATAATATCGAAGGTGTTAAAAATAAAATCTTGGTATGTTTTCAATGATCTAATATTTATTTTTCTTTTTTATTTTTCTCTCTTGCCATATCAATTTAGATATTTTTTTCTTTCTTGATCATTGTATAGTTATAAATAAAAACTAATTTATATGAGATATACATTTTGGCTTTTAATTTATTCTAAATGATTATGTACAAAACTAATATTTAAAGTTTAGTTTAGATTGTTTTTTCCCCGTAATCTATTTACCAAACTGTGTTATAACGGGGAAAGACCCGCCGAAGTTGAACAGGAAAAGAAGCGCAGTACGAGGTATTGTTTTGGAAATTCGATGATTTGGGTTTTTTCTTCCGTTATCTGTAGTTGAACAGGAAAAAACACCGCACCCCTTGGTTAGATTAAAATGTACCCTTTGTTTACCAAAGCCTAACCAGGTGAAACCTGTATTCATCTCAGCTATTTACTTTTAAATTACCGTTTAGAAAAAAAATTAAAAAATCATGTTTTTTTTAAAGTTTAATTTTTTTAATGTTATGAAATTAAAAATAATTTTTTAAAAATAAAAAAACATCATTCTAATATATTTAAAAAGTATTTTAAAAAATAATTATTAGTATATTTTCAGACATCCTTGCATATACTTTAAAAAAATATATTATAAGCTCGTGCCAAAGGTATTCTCAAACAAAAGAGAATAAATGGTGGTATAAGAAAATGGTATTTCTTGTCTTTTCAAGATTTCCATCATCTTTAATTTGTCACATCTAAGCTCCGGGAAGGGACCCGAAGCACCACTAACATGTGCTGCTGGTTAGGTTTGCAATACAAAATGAAATTGGCTATAATCAAAATCGAAATGATTTCCATTTGTTGCATATACGTTTTCAAGCATACTGTTAAAAATCATAATCTGCTGGGTATTCCAATTATTAAACCCCCATTGTGCCGGATTGTGTGGTATGAATATCTTTTTAAAATGATTTTTTTATTTAGAAATGTATTAAAATAATATATTTTTTTTATTTATTGAAATTTATTTTTAATATTAATACATTCAAACAATAAAAATATATATATTTTAATAACAAAATTTATCGCGGTAAATTTAAAGTTTTGATGAAATTATAATTTTTTTAAAAAATTAGTGAAATAATACATTTTTACCTTATTACGCTTCTAAATAGCAATATTTATTAAATATCACAATTTCTAAATATGACAACTTAATATGTCGTGTTTCAGAAGCGCGTCATCGATTAAAATTTAAACTCTCTTTCATATCAAAGAACACATAGATTAGATAGAGCATCCTCTCTCCCCAAACCGACTGACACCCTCATCACTTATCTCTTTAAAAAACTTACCAAACACTTTTATTTTGCTCTTCAAACAATCAAAAATTAAACTCATTGTAGTCTCTAAGTATCCTTGGATGTTTTTAAGTTCAAAATCCATTGTCATTTTTGTTGTCGTCGCTACCCCAACACTTTTTGAAGAAGTAATGCACCAGCCCAACTATAAACAACACATTCCGGTTGATATCGATACGAGTAATGCTTTGCAGGTCACAACTCGTCATGATAAAAATAATAATTATGACTGGTTAAGTCGTCATGAAGCTTATGAATTATAGTAAGATACACAAAAAAATGAAATATTTTCGAAGATGCATCGTGTGATTATAAATTAAGATTATTTTATTTGGTACATGAATATTATACGTTGAGTCATCATTATAGATCTCGAGCAAACTTTTCTATCTGGATACATGTAGTACGAGTAACATGCCTAAAAGATTTAAAAAACTGTAATTAATCTAAATTTTTTATATTTAATTTATCTTAAACATTGAATTTTATGTATTGATATTTTAATTTACATTAATGTTTTATTAATATTAGGTTGGCTTTATTCTACAGAAGGGTTGAGAGGCTATATTTGTACTTTGTAATATTGACGAAGAAAACAAAAGTTATAAAGTTATGATTATGTGTTCTTTCAATGCTTGCTTCACTAGATTTGAAATTTTTAGAAAGAGATTAACTATCCACAATGTTGTGGCAAAGAACAAGGTCACTCAAGAAGGTGCAAGAGCTAGATTTAATCATTCTATTGATGAGCCCAGATCATCCAATAGACAACATAGATATAGCTAAAAGAATGAGATATATTTATATATTTTGGTATTTTAATTAGTTGAATGTTGTATTATTTAAGTACTTTCATTTATTTTGCATGAATATATGTTTTTTCATTTGCCTTTTTAGATTGCCATGTGTTTCTTGCATGTGTGTTGTTTCCTTTCATATGTCTGAGTTTCATTAAAATCTACAAGATGATTTTAGACTTTCTGTTTTTTTTAATCTAACACTTTGCTAATACGAATCATAAATCATAGGGAAGATCAGTTCATTCAACAAGTGTCTATGCAAAAAGTTTGTGCCTTTTGATTTGTTGCTGCTGCGACAAGACTGATTCCTTTGTTTGTTCCAGCATTTTTGGGTCTATCTTAGCAACAGTTTTAAAAATTTGGGTGGCATCCTTGCAATGCATTTTGTTTTCTGAATTGTAAATATTTTAAATACAGAATTCTATTCTATTAGGCCCAGATGAATTTTTCAAAGATGAATCACATTCAACATTCCGAACGACATAGCTGTTTATGTTGTTTTAGTTCGTTGTAGACTAAACAGTGCCCTAAATAGACATCTTCACTAGAATCACAAGAAGGAAAATAAAAAGACGTTCTTTTCTATCCAAGCACCAAGCACCAAGCACCAAACAACTAAGATCAAGTTCCGCGGTGAAGCGCGGGCAACGAATTTAGTACAATGCTAGAGAATAGGGATGCATGAAAATTCAACAATCCTCGCCTAAAATCACTTGAGACATTCTGTTCTTATGGAAAGAGTGACAGAAGAAGTGAAAACTAACAAGAATAAATGAACTTTTTATAGGCTTTTTATTCAGCATAAATTTCTTTCTTCAAATTCTGCCAAATTTCAGGGCCTCTAGGATGACTATTTACATACTCATTAATGAACTTTTTATCTGAGAGAGAAATTAAACTTCTCAAGGAAAGCAAGGGCACAGATTTTCCTTGATCTTTGAGCCAATTATACATTGCTAACCTAAGCTCCACTCTCTGCGTTGTGAAATTAAGATAGGATGGGAAAGTGACCAAATATGATACTGGATAACCCACCTTATTTACAAGAAAATCAATCTTCATTTCAAGAACATCTTTCGATTGGCCAAGAATTTGAGGAGATGCTTTTATCATTTCACAAGCATCTTCTCTGCTCACACCAGCTTCCACAATACAATCAAACCTCTCTTGGAACTTTTCTCCACTGCCCCGGAAAACCTTGAGTGCTTTTCCTATTTTATTTGAGTTATCTACAATTCCCAAGTCCAGCAAGAACTTGGTCTTCAGCTTCCGTGATTTAAGTCTCAAGTTTGGCAATCGTTTAACTTTTGATCCCATCACCCATTTCTTCAAAACTTGTGGGCTCTCTTGGATGACTTCACACATTCTCTTCTCTGCAGCATGCAAGGCTAAACGCAATGTGTTGGGTTTCTTCAATCTACATGAACCAAGCATTAGTGGGTGAGAACGGAAAATATTCCGAATCTCATGTGCCTCCATCTGGATCTCATTCAAGAACAGAAAGCAATGCCTTAAATTTGAAAAGAATTCCTCAAATTCCATTTGTGGAAACTGCAAAAACATAGAACATATCTGATTCATCGTGGATCCAAATTTGAGGAGGAAACCAATTAGCAAATATATCCTATCCACTGAATCCTCAAAGAAAATCCCCAGATGCCGGCTTATGAGTCCACCTAGCTGCTCCTCATTGTAACCTGCATGCCTTAATAAGTTGAGCAGTGCAAGCAACTTGCTCCAGTCATAAGAACTCTTCTCAGACAAATGATCCTCAATCCTACTGATATCAACTCCCTCTTTTCTCAATATCTCTAATACCTTGACAAAGTCTGCATTCACCTCTCCAATCAAAAGATAAGGGCTACAGACAACCAACTTCATCATAAAAGACTGCACAAGCCCCAATTCCTCGTAAGCTTTTAGTTTCAGCACCAAGACCCCATAATCATACCCGAAAACTTCCCCGGCTTCCTTATAAATCTTTCCTATCTTACTTCTTGCAATCCCATAATTACACAAAACATGATAATTCTCTAAAAGTAAATCATCGTCACATAAAAACATCAGATCACGTGGAAGAAGAGGATTATAATCACGAGGTTTTAGACCCAAACTCTCAAAGAAAGGCTCAAATTCATTAATAGGGTGAAAACACAAGAAACGGGTAATGGAATGCCCGATATCTGCATCAATATCAACCTTTGCTAATAACTTTTCAAGAAAATGAGGTGAATTTTTACTCATATTATCTGCATCCGTAAACTGTATGTTTCTAGTGACGTACAGATACTCTAATAACGCAGTTTGGGCTGCTGTCCTAGAAACTGGGTTTATGCTTTGTCCATTTTCAGCTTGAACTATCCTCTTGGTCCTATAGAACATAGGGCTTTCTGCAATGTTGAATAATGACATCACTGAGGACACCGGGGTTTTGTTGCTACCAACAAAATTGGAAGAAACCCAATTGAAAATCTTAAATTTGCCAAAATGGGTCATGGTTATTTTGATGAGAAATGAAGAGCGGTGATAGCTAGAGAGTTAACAAACAAAAAGAAAGGTTAAAGTATGATGAGTTCACTAGAAATGTATAAAAGCGAGTTTCTTGGAGAGTTTCTTACCTTGTTAGTGTGGTAGGCTTGGTGAGTTTAGTGATTTCTAAGAGAGATTTTGAGATATAGGGGGCAGGATTTCCTCCCTTTCTATCTGGTTCAGTGGAGCAAAGCATGGAACTTGGAAGGGGCTGCTGAGCGGCAAGACCTCACTCCTCACGGGTTTATGAAGGATGAAAGCTAAATAGGGATCGGGGAGAGGCTATTTTTGCCTCAATAGCATAAAACTAAGTTATAGTGGCATCCTCAAACTTTCTACCTATTACACTTTACTCCATGACTTTAAGAGTTCTAATCTTAAAAGGCCAAAAAAAAGAGAAAGGAAACAGAGAGGAAAGTACTTTGTAACTCTCGCTCGATGGATGCCGTCCAACTCATGCGTGATGATGTATCTCTTTTTTATAAGTTTAGTTCTCTCATCATGGATATTAGGGAGATGTTGAAGGGACATTGGGAGATTGATATTCTCTATTCACTTAGGGAAGCAAACTCATGTGCTGATTATTTGGCTAATAATTCAGCCAAAAAGATCGAGTACAGTTCTATATGGGAGTAGCCTCTTGCTAGATGATTCTATGGGCGTTGTGTTTCTTATTGTTTAGTTCTTCTGTTTAATTTTCAGCTGAACAAAAAAAAGAAAGAAGAAAGGATGATTTCCTGCCATTCCAAGGCTTTTGTGTAAAGGAGAAGGAATTTCTTGGGTCTCTGATCTTGTTTACACTATGGTACAACATAATTTTAATGCTAGCTTTGTTCTTGTTAAATCATATCATAGAATTGGTATTATAGTAGTTACGTGTTTTGCTCCATACATGATACTATTTTAATTTTTAATTTTTAATTTTATAAAAGTATTTTTCATTTATAAATATATATATATATATATATTTATTTTATATATAAAAATTCATCTAACAACAGTTTTAACAAACATATATTTTTAAATTTATTTTTATAAATAAAAAACCGCAATTAAAAATGGTTTTTTGTAACCCTACTTTTTTAATTCGTAATAATAAAAACAATAATAATATCAAACATACATGAAATCTATCGGTTATTAATAGAAAGTTTAGAAAAAAACTATTATATTGAAAAAAAACAAATAAATTGACACATTTACTATTTACTATAGTAGAGAAGAGTAAATGAACATAAGCATAAGAGTTTGATGTGAAAAATCTTGAAAAGTCTTCTTCATATGCATTAAATATATTTTTTAATAGAAACTCAAAATTAAAATAAAACTATTGAGCACATTTCTTCTATAAAAACAGAGGATGCTTTTGCAATGGTTAGACAAGTAATGCAAGCGTTGTCGATGCAACACTCAAAGATACAACATCTCAAACCAATAACAAGAAAATTAACGAGTCAATTTCTCATATTAAAAAAAATGTCATTCAGAGTCGACCATCCATTGTCCTCCTCTTCCCCACAACCAGTCGCCAGACCAGCAACGACGACAACACAACAGAAGCAGCCAGAAAATCTTTAGCATAATAATCGAGACTTCCCAAGCCACCGATCTCTCATCTTCGGTGAAGATGATCTACACCATTGTCTTCAGGAGAAAGAAGAATAAGAGGAGCAGCCATCTTGATAGTCCACACGCCTCACTACAGTGTCAGTGTGCGCAACGATGCCTCACACACACTGGTTCTCACTGCCATTCTAGTTGTTTTGTCTGGTTTCAGTTCACTCTCGCATGGACATGTGATTATATCGAGACTTGCATTTTAATGGCAATTAAATGGACTTCACCGTGTAATGTTGGGATGCTGTAATACTTAAAAAGATTTTGTTCATGTGAATTGAATTTTGACAATTATGGTTTTGTTTTTGCTAAAAAAATAAATTATAGATAAAACTTTGAAAGAATCCTTGAGGCCCCCATCAGCGAGCCCTCCTGCCGCTGCAAGCAATCATTGCGGACCGACCACACAGAGTGGCTCCTGACTCTTTCCTTACTTGCAATCACCTTTTTAGTTCCAGCTAAAGAGTTGCCAGCCCGCGACACTCAAGCATGATAAGGGCTGACCTTCGCAAGTGCAATGGTACAAGACAAATCTGATTTTCGAATCATTACCAGGTTTATAAACGAAACACAAAACAAATTTAGATAAAGCTCTCGTGAACAATTCTTTTTAGGTAAAAATGGATAAAAAGCTTTTTGGTGATTAAAATTGCAAGAGCACATAGTGATAAAATTCATGTTTTTCATTTATAATGAATTGATTGATAATTAAAAAAATATCTGATTAAATAATTTTTCTCACTGTATTTTTCAGTATGTATATGTTTAGGCAATGAAAATATTTTGGATGGTAAAATTCCACAAATGAAAATAATTTAGAATAAAATTTATTTTTGCAATGCCAAATTAAATTATATAAAAACTTGATTATATTAGGTTAGACATCTTCAAGTCATATTTGCATCCAAGGGTCGTATCAAATTGATGTGAAAAACATTTTACAATATTAAAACTTTTGATGTGCATATTAAATCCACTAATAGTTGTTATCATTAAAATAAATAAACTATAGGTGTTTAAAAATATTTAAACTAACAAATATTACCATGTAAGAGCATAACATAACTTTTTTTTTTTTTTTTTATAATCTATGCAAGATTAATTCCCCTTGTTGTTGATCAGTCCGACACCTCAATCAAAGATAGACGGAAATTTTTCTGCCAGTAGAAGTAACAAAATCGAAGACAGAAGTTACAAAATCAAAGATCTTCGCAACTTCCCTGTCAATGGACAGAACAAAAGAAGTGCAAGCTAGGTCCAGCTAGTGGCTTTTTATTCAGCATAAATTTCTTTCTTCAAATTCTGCCAAATTTCAGGGCCTCTAGGATGACTATTTACATACTCATTAATGAACTTTTTATCTGAGAGAGAAATTACAGTGCTCAAGGAAAGCATGGGCACAGATTTTCCTTGATCTTTGAGCCAATTATACATTGCTAACCTAAGCTCCACTCTTTCCATTGTGTAATTAAGATAGGATGGGAAAGTGACCAAATATGATACTGGATAACCCACCTTATTTACAAGAAAATCAATCTTCATTTCAAGAACATCTTTCGTTTGGTTAAGAATTTGAGGAGATGCTTTTATCATTTCACAAACATCTTTTCTGCTCAAACCAGCTTCCACAAGACAATCAAACCTCTCTTGGATCTTTGCTCCACTGCCCCGGAAAACCTTAAGTGCTTTTCCTATTTCATTTGAGTCATCTACAATTCCCAAGTCCAACAAGAACTTGGTCTTCTGCATCCGTGATTTTAGTATCAAGTTTTGCAATCGTTCAACTTTTGATCCCATCACCCATTTCTTCAAAACTTGTGGGCTCTCTTGGATGACTTCACACATTCTCTTATCTGCAGCATGCAAGGCTAAACGCAATGTGTTGGGTTTCTTCAATCTACATGAACCAAGCATTAGAGGGTGAGAATGGAAAATATTCCGAATCTCATGTGCCTCCATCTGGATCTCTTTCAAGAACAGAAAGCAATGCCTTAAATTTGAAAAGAATTCCTCAAATTCCATTTGTGGAAACTGCAAAAACATAGAACATATCTGATTCATCGTGGATCCAAATTTGAGGAGGAAACCAATTAGCAAATATATCCTATCCACTGAATCCTCAAAGAAAATCCCCAGATGCCGGCTTATGAGTCCACCTAGCTGCTCCTCATTGTAACCTGCATGCCTTAATAAGTTGAGCAGTGCAAGCAACTTGCTCCAGTCATAAGAACTCTTCTCAGACAAATGATCCTCAATCCTACTGATATCAACTCCCTCTTTTCTCAATATCTCTAATACCTTGACAAAGTCTGCATTCACCTCTCCAATCAAAAGATAAGGGCTACAGACAACCAACTTCATCATAAAAGACTGCACAAGCCCCAATTCCTCGTAAGCTTTTAGTTTCAGCACCAAGACCCCATAATCATACCCGAAAACTTCCCCGGCTTCCTTATAAATCTTTCCTATCTTACTTCTTGCAATCCCATAATTACACAAAACATGATAATTCTCTAAAAGTAAATCATCGTCACATAAAAACATCAGATCACGTGGAAGAAGAGGATTATAATCACGAGGTTTTAGACCCAAACTCTCAAAGAAAGGCTCAAATTCATTAATAGGGTGAAAACACAAGTAACGGGTAATGGACTGCCCAATATTTGAATCAATATCAACCTTTGCTAATAACTTTTCAAGAAAATGAGGTGAATTTTTACTCATATTCTCTGCATCCGTAAACTGTATGTTTCTAGTGAAGTGCAGATATTCTAATAACGCAGCCTGGGCTTCTGTCCTAGAAAGTGGGCTTATGCTTTGTCCATTTTCAGCTTGAACTATCCTCTTGGTAATATAGAACCTAGGGTTTTCTGCAATGTTGAATAATGATACCATTGAGGACAACGAGGTTTTGTTGCTACTAACGAAATTGGATGAAACCCATTTGAAAATTTTAAATTTGCCAAACTGGGTCATGGCTATTTTGATGAGAAATGAAGAATGGTGATAGCTAGAGAGTTAACAAACAAAAAGAAAGGCTAAAGTATGATAAATTCACTAGAAATGTATAAAAGCGAGTTTCTTGGAGAGTTTCTTACCTTATTAGTGTGGTAGGCTTGGTGAGTTTAGTGATTGCTAAGAGAGATTGGGAGATATAGGGGGGCAGTATTTCTTCTCTCTCTAACTGGTTCAGTGGAGCAAAGCATGGAACTTGGAACGGGCTGCAGAACGGCAAGTCCTCACTCCTCAAGGGTTTATGGAGGATGAAAGCTAAATGGAGATTGGACAGGGGCTATTTTTGCCTCAATAGCATAAAACTAAGCTATGAAGGCATCCTCAAACTTTCTTCCTACACTTCACCCTTTTTCCTATTACACTTTACCCCATGACTTTAAGACTTCTAATTTTAAAAGGCCAAAAAAAAAAAAAAAAAAACAGAAAGGATGATTTTTTTGCCTATGACCATGACTGTTTGTTTTGCGTTTGAAAAAAAATATTTAAAAATATTTTAAAAATATATTTATTTTAAAAAATATTAAATTAATATTTTTTTAGTATTTTTTATTGATTTTGATAGATTAATTTTGTTAATATCAAAAATAAAAAACAATATAAAAAAATTATTTTAATATATTTTCAAGTGCCTCAATAATAAACACACCAATTCATTTTTGTACAAAATAATTTTAATGCTAGCTTGTTGTTAAATTATATTGATGAATGATATATGAAGAGATTATTTATTATTGTGGCAAAATATTTTTGCCCAATCTCATAAAAAAATTATTTAATTGGTTAAGTAACTTCTATCAATTCGATTAAGCTTTATATATAATTTCATTTTAAATTTTAGTTTTGTAAAAACTAAAATAATATATTTTTTTTATTAATAAAAGCATGCTTTTCATTTATTTTGCATGTAAAAACCTATTTTATAATAGTTTTAACCTGCATATATTTTTTTTAATCCTATTTGAAAAGGAAACACAACTAAAGTTATTTTTTTAAAACCTATTATTTTTTAAAAAAATTGCAACCCAAAAAAAAACCCCACAATGCCAAACACCCATGAAATTTATCAACTATTAACAGACCATTCAAAAAAATAAAATTATTACGAGTTAATTTTAGAACTATGATAGATAATTTAGGCTAGATAAAGAGTCAAGTTACAAGATTTTAAGATTAATCTGTTGTGTCAGGTTTAATAATAATGTTAAATAGTTTTTTTTTTAAATTCCATCTTTCATTTTTTTTCGATTTGATTTTTTTGGATTTTATTTTTTAATTTCACCCTTCAATATTTAGGTGATTTTAAATTGATCTTCATAATTTATTTCAGTTTACTTTTTATGAGGTTATTGCAATGTCAAATAAATATTTTGGTTGATATTCAATTTTACGAATATCTATTTTAGTTATCATATCATTAGGTAAAAAATATTTTTAAAATTTTTTTTTTAAAAATTTTGTAGAGTCCATGATGTAAGTTACGAGTTTAATAGTTTAAGTCAGGAAACCCGGATCTATATAATATATTTTCATTTCTATATTTTAAAAAAATCAAACCATATTTTTTATTGGTTGTCCGGGTTATTTTTGGACCTGTCAAGTCAACTAGTTCTGTCGGGATAACTTTTATGCAATTAATTTTAAACTCGGATTAGATAATAAATTAAAATAAAAAAATTCAAAATCAAGGTTAGGTTTAATAAAAATATCGGATAATTCCTTGCAGCCTAGAATTCTTCTTTTATGTTCAAAGTTTTTTTGTCCACTCGCAGCATAGTACAAGTCGAGAAAGTAGTATTAGCTAAGCAAATTTCTAGTTAAGAAAAAAGTTTTTTTTCTTGGCACTATATCAGATTGTGTTTTTTTTTTAAAAAAAAAAAATTATAAGGTTAATAGACTGTTAGATTTGATTAATAAAGAGCTGATCAAATATTCATTATGACTTTCCCCCCTGAAACTTATTTGGATTGATTTTGTTTTCGACTTCCACAATAATATGGCAGAAGCTCTGAAATGAGAATACACTTGAAACTCCATTACCTGCCAGCAGCAGCAGCAATTTTGCTGACCCTTTTCTGAATTTGTTCAAAGTTTATTAACGGAGGCTTGTTGATCTATAGGTAAGGCAACGGTTTATGTGTAAAGCCCATCAACTTAAAGATCATCAACCCTTTCTTTTTCTTCTTCTACTATGTGCCAGCTTTTATTGCTCGTGCTGTCATAGAAACAATCAGCAAATAAGAGCTCTCTAACAGCATTTTGGACATAGAGATCACCTCCCCTGCGATGTTGCTAATGGGAAATAATCTGCAAAGAGGCTCACAGAGATAAGCAAAAGACAATTCAAATGAAGAGCCACCTCCACAATCAAGGCTGGACATGTAAGAAAAGCCCTAATAGTTCCAGTCTAATCGATGAAAACCATTTAAATTTTAAAAGCAAGGAAACCAGCACAAAAGCTGTAAAATGAAAGTTTCAAGACTTCAGAAGGGGTTCTGTGACTAAGAATGGGGTTGACGCACAACAGGGAATCGCAAAGGATCTACCCTTCTCTCCTTTTCTCCCCACAGCCTTCACCCTCTCCTGAAAGCGCCACTGCCAGTAACACAATCTTCACCGTGACCGACGCCAAACGAACCTATGTGGTATCTCACAAAAACACTGTGAACTGCCACAGTCGATTGTGTTTTGCTTGCCTTCCTCCCCTTTCTTTCTTGATAATTCTAAAAACCTTCAGTTTTTTCCCTTAAGTATCACAACGATTTGCAACACAAACCAACTTATACATGCTTATAGATAAAGCCTCCGTTTCATTCTGACTGACCACAATATCATTGCCTCCAGTAAAACTACTTCAAGTTTATGTGTGTGAGCTTTTCACGGCAAGAAACAAATTTGGTTTTGGCTGCCTTCCTTTCTTCCTCATGCCTTACCCAAGCTTTCTACGCCAAAAATGATTGACTGGAGTCGACGCACCATGGCCCCCATGATTAGAAATACATCTTCAATTTGATTCTTGATTTATGAGTCAAGCTTAATTTCAATAGAGACAAATATTCAATTATTTTGTCCTGTTATTTGCCTAGCTTGATGTCACCTGTTAATTTTTATTTTCAAAAAATAATAATCTGACAAGCCCCTAATTAAAAGGGAAATTAAGAAAAATAAACTACACGAAGAAGTAGTTGGAAGAGGTCAGGTTGGGTTCTTAGGGTTTGGATAATGATGTCTTGGTTGTTCTGTAGTACAAGGCTGTAAAGCTTAATTTGACTATCATTTTATCATTGCTATAACTACAATTAACTTATTATTCAAGTAATCATTATTTTATCATAATTGCCACCACTACCATCACCACAACAACTGACTACGATCATCAATATCATCATTTTTATCACAAAAGGTACAAATTTCTCATCTTATTACTATCACACAAAAACTTGAGAATAATATATATTTTATTGTCAACAATATTGTTCAGAAATAAACAGGTCCCAATTAGAAAGTATAAAGATACATTGCAATGGGAAAATTCATGTTGTCGCCTAAAATTACCCGGTTAATAATTATAATGCATTGAGAGGGTAAAATGGAAAGGAAAAAAGAATACATCAAGTATCGAAATTTCAGTTTCTTAGCCATTCTAAGGTTCCCAGGACTTACTATGTCATCAAAGCATCACAACTCTACTTGATGACATTAACCACTGCATTGGGGAAGCATGAGTTCTCTTCATTGCAACTCTACCGGAGGGCTTGGATTAGAAAGATCAGGATGTGATGCAAATTTCTGAGGATAAGTGCACTACATGGGTAACGCTGTCAGCAGATGCTTGAACTGCTGCATCCATCCTGCTGCTGCAGTTGGTGCAGATAACGGCATTTGTCTAGAATTGCTCTTGGGGGTATAGGAACGCTTCACAATAATAGTTCATTCCTGCAACCAAAACAACAGAAAAGGTTTCTCTTTATGAAAGTAGCAATAAATTAAGATCGACAAGGAATCTGATGTTGATCATTTGGGTAGCATGTGCGTAATTCGCAACTCATTTATAAAACATGACATTCAAGATACATCTTTTGTTTAGAACTTGAGAGCCTCTAAATATAGTTGGTAGATATTGCATTATCAATAAGAATAAAAGAAGAATCCTTTTCTATGCATCAAGTTGACACCAAAGAAAATCTTAGTTGAAGGTGAAGTTTGGATGAGTTCCAGACCCTCAATTTCCAAATCAGGCCATTTGACTACATAGTCCCTAATTATTATCTACTGTGGAGGGGATTTCAGATACTGTCCAAACTGCAGCAGCAAAGATATTTTATAAAAGCTTCTAAAACTCAGAACCTTAAATCCACAACCTCAATTCAGCAAGAAACTGTCTGTAGCTCATTATATTAATGTCTTCTGGAGAAACTTTTTCACTCCTTATAGACTTCATTCTGCAAGTATAATGTTCTTATTATCATACTTAACCTTTCTTCTATGGCTTGCTGCATTTGAAATTGAGAAAGATAGTGCATTCCAATATAACCTTTTGTTGATGCCTTGAATCTAAGTACAGTACAAAGCATTTGTGCAAAAAAGGCAAATAGAAAATAAAAAAAATCAGTAGTTCATGTTGATTGAGAAATTCCCTTTTCTAAGGAATCATCATGTATAGAACAACAAAAAAGGAAAAGGCACACTGTTAGGACCAGTTGACGAATTATTAACAGATTTACTCCAAGCACCTTGTGCATCTCATCTGTGGCCTTCTTTGCAGCTTCCACCGTCTTGCATGTGACAAAAGCACAAAACCAAACTCTGCATGCAAAAAGGGAAAATAAGATAATGACATCATGAATAAAAAATTCACAGTTGAATAAATAGGCATAAATGCTGTCTCCTCGTTTTATAAAAGCACTGTTTAAATATGTGTGCATTGTTTACAGTTAAGCACAGTATTCAAGAAAAAACCCATATTAAAACCACCCCACCAAATACACAACCAACTTCAAGATTCCACTGCAAACAGCTCATTGTTTATGAAGGTAGTATGACTACCTGCCATTCCCAGAGGTGTTACTGGTCAAAGTAGAAGGGGTCTTTCCATGGCAGCTGGTACATAGGAAATTTGAGATTGTGCGGGATATGTAGAAGGTGCTGCAGGAGAACTCGGGAGAGAAAAAAGGTGTATTATCTTCAATATAAGATGTCTGAATACAACAACATCAATAAAAATTTCCGGCTTGTAAGAATAAAAGAATCAAACATCTTCAGACTAGCCAATTAACAGAGGCAGAAGCATGGAAATACAAGTTATGTGCAGCAGATAGCTTCTATGCAGAACAAATTTCTTTCTTTAAATCCTCCCAAATTTCTGGGCCTCTAGGATGACGATCTACATACTGACTAAGGAACACATTATCTGTGCAACCAACTATAGTGCTGAAGGAAAGCATCGGATTAACTTTTCCCTGCTCTTTGAGCCAATTATACATTGTTAACCTAAGCTTAGCTCTTTGCATTGTGTAAGAGAGATAGGAAGGGAATCTGACCAAAGATGATACAGGAAAACCCAAATCATTTATGAGAAAATCAATCTTCATTTCAATAACTTCCTTTTTCTGATTAAGAATTTGAGGGGATACTTTTATCATTTCACAAACATCCTTTCTATCCAAACCAGCTATCACAAGACAATCAAATCTCTCTTGAAGCTCTGCTCCTCTGCCCCGGAAAACCTTAAGTGCTCTTTTCATTTCATCTGAGTTCTCTACAAATCCCAAGTCTAAGAAGAACTTAGTCTTCAGCATTTGAGATCTTAGTTCCTCACCCGAGTCTGGTAACCATTCAATTTTTGATCCCTTCACCCATTTCTTCATAATTTCTGGATTCTCCTGGATGACTTCACAAATTCGTTTCTTCCCAGCATTCAGACGAGAAAGCAAACTGTTGGTTTTCTTCAACGTAAATGAACCTATAAATATAGGGTGAGAACGATAAAGCTTCCCAATCTCATATGCCTCCATATTGATCTCATTCAAGAACAGAAAGCAATGCCTCAAATTTGAGGCAAATTTCTCAACCTGTACCTTGGGAAACTGCAGAAACAAGGAACATATCTGGTTCATCGTGGATCCAAATTTAAGCAGGAACCCAATTAGCAAAAGAGCCCTATCCACTGAATCCTCACGCAGAATCCATGGCTTCTGGCTTATCAGCTCACTTAACTGCTCATCATTGTAACCTGCCTTGCCAAATAAGTTTAGAAGTGAAAGCAACTGGCTCCAGTTGTAAGTGCTCTTATCCGACAAAAGCTTCTCAATTCTACGGTACTCAAGTCCCCCTTTCCTCAATAACTCCAATACCTTCATAAAGTCAATGTTCGCATCTCCAATCAAAAGAACAGGGCTACGGACAACCACCTTGGCTATAAAAGAAGAGCTAAGCCCCAGCTTCTCATAAGCTTTGAGTTTCAATGCCAGGACCCCATAATCATATCGAAAAACTTCTGTTGCTTCCTTATAAATCTTTCCCATCTTATTTCTCGCAATCCCATAATTACACATCACATGATAATTCTCAAGCAGCAAATCATCATCACTCAAATACATCAGATCACGTGGAAGAAGAGAACTATACTCTTGAGGTTTTAAACCCATACTCTCAAAGAAAATCTCAAATTCATTAATCGGGTGGTAACGCAAGTAACGGGTAATGGACCGCCTAATATCTGCACCAATATTAACCTTCTTTAGTAGGTTTTTAACAAAAACAGGTGAGTATTTGCTCATATGCTCTGCATCCAAAAACTGAAAACTTCTAGTGGAGTGCAAATACTCCAGTAATGCAGTTGAAGCCTGGGCTTCCCTTCTAGCTGCATCAGAGATTTTGCTAATGCTTTGATCATTACCTATCAAATTTCTATCCAAATTCTCAGTTTGAACCGTTGTTTTTGTCCCATAGAACCTAGGGTTTTCTACAATGTAGCACAAAGAACCCACTTGCCACATTGGGTTTCTGCATCTACCAACAAAATTGGGAGAAACCCTTTTCAAAATTTGGAGTTTGTGCAAATGGTTCATGGCTAACTTGAAAGAAATAACGTCTAGAGCTTGATAGAGATTCAACAAATAAGCACAACAGAAGTTCCAATGACTACAATAGTTTTTGTCGACTTTCTTACCTTGTTAGAACGGTGGGTTTTCTGAGTTCAGTTACTGACAAGTGAAACTTGCAGTTCAGGTGCAAGGTTTCTTGTCTTTCGATAGGTTCGGTTGGAGCCTAGTATGGAGCTCTGGTTGCTGAGCGGCCAGTGCAAGAGAGTGAATAGTGTGTCCATGAATCCAATGTCAAAAGCATTCTTAGTTAATTGCAAGAGGTACCCTCCAATGTTTTCTAAATTATTTCTTACACCCAAACATATTTTGAGATTGTAGTATCATATCGAGACCTTTTCTTCGTTGAGATTAGACCTGTTCATTGGCTACCCGGTCAGCTTGTCCTGATCCGAATCATAACAGGCGGGCCTGGATAGAGATTTTTGGCCCATAAACCCCGCCCGACCTCTAACCAAGCCGGTCTCGGGGCTGTCAGTTTTTGAACCAGGTGATGATCGTACCAGGTCACATAAAAAGAATTAAACCCTACTTTACCTAAATTTCTTCCTTTAGCTACTCCTGTTAGGCAAAGCTGCTGCCGTATGTTTACTAAAAACTTAATTTTTTTTAATGTTTTCAAAAAATCTCAATAAGCTGTGCGTTAAAAAATTTAATTTTTTTAAAATAATATTTTTTAATAAATTTTCAAATAAAAAATATTTTAAAAAATAAACATTTCACTCCTTTGCTTCCACATTCTACAAATCCTTTGCTTTCACATTATACAAATCCTTATAATTATAATAGCGGTGAAAGTTAAAAATATTTTTCACTTAAAAATATATTAAAATAATTTTTTTATTTTTTAAAATTATTTTTAATATCAACACATCAAAATAATACAAAAATATATAAAAAAATATTTTAAACAAAAAATAATCAAATTGGTTAGACCAAACGTATCTTACTTGAGATAACATCTATACTTGAAGATATCGCACTTAATGTGTCAATTGTTTACATTCAGAATAAGTGAATTCATGAATTCTTCAATGAGGATCCAATTGAGGGAGGAATTAGTTCAGACACCAAATTGAAAATTACTGTATGCAGTGGGGGCCTATATGAGGTCCCAAGAAGAAAAACAACATGCGCATTAGAGGTTTTTAGTCAGGTTAATCTAAAGTTTGTAGAAGCCTCCCTCCTCTAGGTTCTCAACTTCCAGTGAGAGACACCATAAGTGGAATCTGTCTCCTGGAGATGCCTGTCCCCCCCAATCTAATATTAGAGAGCTAGTAACTAATGAAGTATGCTGAGTCCTTGGAAATGGAGGGGTAAAGGATAAAAAGAAAATAAAAATAAAAATAAAAATAAAAATCATCTAGTATCAAAATTTCACTTTGTTTGCCTTTCTGAGCCTCTCAACAGCTACTGTCTCATAGAGCCATCCACAGCTCCACTTGACAACATAAAATGTACCACATTAGGGAGGCATAGGCCTTAGTAGCACTGAAATTGCAGTGAGAATAGGTCACTGTTTAGGGTAGTAATAGGGGGGGTAGCCACCCATTCCGACAGGTGGTGCTGGTGAATGCCCTAATGGTTCTTTCTTCGATGGAACTTGTGCATAGGAAATCTGAGATTGTGTTGGGTATGGAGCAGGTGCAACTGGAGGATTAGGGTATGAAGAAGCTGGATATGGTGCTACAGTTTGAGGATAAGGATAACCAACAGGGGCACCACCACCAGCGGGTGCTTTACCTGGCTGTGCATATCCACCTGCTCCCATTGGTACTTGTAGGGGAACCATGGGTGCTGGTAAATGCGTTTGTACTGTTTTGCTCCTGTGGGTATCAGCAAGCTTCACAATGATTGTTCTTCCCTGCAGCCAACCAAATAAAAAGACTTTAGTTTGATAACACAGAATTTGATCAACCAAGAGATCAAAATTTGTCACTCATGTAGCTTGTGCTCCTTTCCAGATAGGAACACAATTAAAGAGACCTGCATCTAGGACAAGCACTTTACAACCCGCTTGACAAAAACAAGACACTTAAGAGAGATCTCTTGCTTAGAAATTTGAAGCTCCTGATAAATACCAGAATCAATTAATAAGGATAGAAGTAGAGTCCCATTCTCTGTTGAGTGGACACCCCCGAAAATTATAGCAGGAGGGCAAAATCGAGTGACCTTGAAGACCTTATATATATATATATATATATATACACACACTGAAGGAGGAACACCAATTGCTGCCCAAAATGCAGCAGGAAAGTTAATCTATAACAGGTCCAGGTCTAAAACTTAAATCAATTTAACAGAGCCTTAGTCCAAACTACTTGGGGTAGGCTCATAACTCCAATGTTTCAGCAAACACAACAACTGTTTTTTAGAGAATCTTACTCCTTGTTGGACATTACAGCAAGCATCAAGTTCATTTTCTTTCCTTTTCCTGGGAGAAGCAAACATCACTTATAACCCATCTTCATTGTATGGCATTTTGATATAAAGAAAAATAACTCATGAATAAGGAATTAGAGAGCAAACTTGACAAACACATTCCAGCAGCAACAAAATGAAAATAAAAATTCACAATTTTATGATGTTTAAGAACTTTCCTCCTCTAAAGATTTATGTATTAGAACAATAAAGAAGGTCACTATTATGACCACCTCTAGGAAATTATCGTTAACTTACCCCAAACAACTTGTGTGGATCATCTATGGCCTTCTTTGCAGCCTCCACTGTCTTGTATGTAACAAAACCAAACCCACTGTATATGAAAGGGAAAAGAAAACAACCTTCAACAGTTAGTTGAAGACTTAGGCACTGGGAAAAAGTTTAAAATAGCAAATATCTCTTGATGAACAGAGAGAAAATGGCATTTTACCGTGATTCATTAGTATCTTTGTCATACGCAACTGAGCCTTCCTCAATATCCCCATATCTTCCAAAAAAATTAAGCAGCATCTCACTTGAGATCTCTGGCGACAAACCCCCAACGTAGAGTTTCCTCTGGGCTAGATCAGGTGTAGTGCTTGCACCAGTTAATCCCTCACAAGCTAGATTGCAGACAGCCATCCGACTCTGGAATCAGAACACAAATAACCAATTATAAAAATCTCAAGATTAAGAAAATGTGTGAAAACAGCACAAATGTGTAACTAGAGAAGTTACATGGAGTCTGGGACTTTCTTGCTTAACTGAGAAAAAGCCTTGGCATCAAAAATCAATATCCTAGCTACCTACAGAGTGTAATGACAGCCATGCGATAACAAACACTACCTCTGCTTCATACTTAAAGTACATCTTAGAAGAGAAACATTTTGCGTGAACTTAACCAGTCACAGATCTAAACAATGATTTCTAAAATTTCACCTCAAGTATGGTTGTTTATAACATTTGACCATATTATATACTCAAAAACAACAGGATAATTCACAGTTCATTAAATTTCCTGAGTTAGATTTTCTCAAAGCAGATCGATGTGCTAATGAAGCTCTGTATGACACATGAGTGTTAAGTTCATAATTCTGTTCTTATAATCATGTCATATTTCATCTTCCATAACCCAATTATACTTATTACTTGGAATCTATGCCCTTACAAACAGATCACCCATGCAGGCAGGACGGGATTGTGCACAGAAAGAAACACGCAAATCATGCATGCAAGAACTTAAAAACAACCAACTTACATCAATCAATCTGCTGGGTGCTCCTAGTGCACTTTGTGCTGATTCCATATGCTTGTATGTAATGAAACCATAGCCACGTGACTTTCCTGTCGCTTTGTCATAGATCACAGCTCCTTCTTCTATCTCGCCATGCATTTGAAATGCCTGGAACAATAGCATACAGCACTTAGACATGAGAAAGATTTAGAAAAGTAAGCAAAACATCAAAGAGAAGAGCGTGTAAAAGAGTATTTTCCATGTGAAAAAACTCAAAGCAAAACTTGTATCATGTGGGACAATCATCACCATGGAACACAAAAAAGACACTCGGCAACCAGCAATGCACTCACAGCACACAAGGTTTCTGAAGTGGTGTTCCAGGCCAAGCCACGGACAAAAAGCTTTCGATGGACAGGATCTGCACTGGCAAGACCTTTAATTTCTTCTGCAATTGAAGGATATTGGGACCCTCTTTATGCCTCAACATGCAAGCAAACACACATGCACAGTGTCAATCACACAGCATACAGATGAAGAACCACCCACAAAACCCCAATCAGCATGACAAGTGGAATATTCTCACAAAGGCACTGATATATTCAGTGCATGCAAACTCACGCGCACGCACAAACAAGCAGAGAACAAAGAAGCAACAAATATGGGTTCCAGAGCTGTTTTCTTCATAGAAAGTTGTAGCATCTAAAGAGCTTCTAAACGTGTTTACATGAATTCACAGTATTTATTATTTAAAACATCAGGGATATAGAAATCTAAAGATCCAAAATTAATTTTTCCAAAGAAAACAATCATGGAAAATGTAAATGCATCTATAAGAATTCACCGCAATGAAAAATCTTAACTGTTCATTTGAACCTTGAACCATGAACCATCAGAGGATATAAAAAAAAAAGATCCAAAATTTATAACTTCTGAAAAGAAACAACAGTACAGCTTCTAAATGCATCTACTAGAATGCACTACAATGTACAAAGCTCAAACTTCTAATAAAAAGACAAAGGGTATTATTAATTAAACACACAAAATAAAAAATCTCTATAGGAAGACAACAATCCAGTGGCTTTCTCTAACAAGAACCAATCTAAAATTAACGTGGCACTGTTTATTTGCCTAAAACAGAACAAGGCTAAAAAATTCCCAATCTAACACAGACTACAATTACTACCAACCCTGTAGAAAGAAGACTCAACTTTTAATCTTAGATTAATTGCAAAAAGTACATCAATATAAACTAAAATCCCACTATTCATTCTTCACAAAACAGACCCATATATGTGTTAAATATCCGGCAACCGAAGAGAAACACAATAGAATTCAAAAAAATGAAAAGAACCCAGAAAAGAAAACCCAATAAACCATTAAAAGAAAAGGCAAGAGGGAGAGAAAGAGAGGGACGTACAGTCTAGAAAGAAGATCGACAAGCTGGGATTTATTAAGAGGGTCAAGTAGTGAACGAAGGTAATCTTGTGTGGTTGATGTTTCGCCAGAACCATTGTTACTTCCCTCGTCCATCTTTCTCTTCTTCATGTCTTCCATTTTTGTTTTGTTTTGTCTCTCTGGGAATGTGAAGTGAAACCTGGCGTTGGAGATTTTTAACAAATTGTTGTTTAATTTATGTTGTCTGGTGCGTTCCTGCCTTTATTTTGCCACTCTAAGCAAATAAAGTATATTCGACTCTTTTCTTTGCATATAAAAATAGTAAAAGCTTTTACTTTTAGAACCATTATTTGGTTATTGTCTTGTGATCGAGAGTGTTTAATATTTTTTATTTTAAAAGTATATAAATTTATTTATTTTTATGTTTTTATTTATACTTTTCTAATTATATATATATATATATATCTTGAAGGACGAGCTTAATATTATGAATAAATGGAGAAAAGATTTTTCAAAACATCTTCTGGATTCAAATCCGAAATAATAAAATATGGAGCAAACTCTTTTAGAATTTATCTAATTTTGGAAAGAATTTCGTTCATTTTACTGTAAATTTCACATATTTTCACTTTATAAGTTGCTAATAATAATGGATAAATCTAATTACATGTTTATTTTGGTGTTTTAAAAATGTTTTATTTTTTAAAAAAATTTATTTATTTTCATTTTAAATTAATATTTTTTTGATGTTTTTAAATTATTTTGATGTATTAATATTAAAAAATTTTAAAAAATAAAAAAATATTATTTTAATATATTTTTAAAAATAAAATATACTTTAAAAAATAACCAATAACACAATTTAAAAACACCCTAATTCAAATGAAAAGTTTTGTTTGTAACATATAAGTGTACCATGTCACTATTTAAACACCCCCCCATATATATATATATATAAATTAGACAATTGTTTTCCAGTCAGTTCTTGCATTGACCGCAAAACAGGAATTTAAACTCGAAACTGCAACGTAAGAAGATCACTGTATGGTCAAGACTCAAGTTCAAAACTCAATCTCTTATGACAAGAAGCAAGGCCTGTGATACATTCCCTCTTTTCTGATAGCTGTTCTAGTATAGAATTGGAAGTTTTCTGAATCTCACTTCTCATAACTGATATATGTAAAAGCAGACCAAATAAGGCTTGCTTTCCATTAAACAAGTGTTAATCCTTGCAGATGGTGAGTCTTTTTGGAATTTTATTGCTGCACATATACAAACTTGATTAAACTGAACTAGAATGAGAAGCCGGTATTCCGCGGTTGAAATTCTAACATCTTCATGGTAGATTAATGGATGCTGCAATTCGCAGGCTTTTCAGCCTCAAGTTTAGGGTAGGCTTTTGTTTGTTTTCTGTTGTTGCTCCAGCATTAGCTTCAGCTGCCTCCCATTTTCCTCATTTTGCAGCTGTAGATTTCGCTGAATCTGTTCCAAATGGGTAAAATACATGAAATGGGAAGCCTCTCAACCGAAAAAGAACTTGATCACTTTTCTGTAGGCATATGAAGCATTACTTCTGTCCAGTTTTAAGAACATAACTGGTTTGCTAGGTATTTCAAGATTTCAAGGCATAAGGCATACCTCTAACTGTTCGTGAAGATGCTTCTCAATAACTAGCTGCAGTTGCTGTGCCTCCTTGATTCCCATGCTAATTCTAGAAGAGAAGACAAGTTGGGGCATGTCGTTGATTGTAGATTTTGCTGCAGAAAACCACTATTGATGTGAAAATTACAAGTAGATTGCCTTCAAAAGTACTTCAACATGCAACAGAGATTTACCTTGATTACATTCTGACAAGTACTTGTCAGATCGATATTTCTGCAAAACAAATTTATGAAAAAGGATGATAAATAGAAATAAGCTTGGGTGGAACCAAAACACAACCTGATCTTGAGTACCTGCAAGTGACTTTTGACCTGAACGATGGTCAATCCTTTTGTTTCCATCATCTTCAGTATGGCCTTTGGTTTTGCTTCTATTATTATTTGATCAATCAATGGAGACAATCAATAAAAGATAGTCCTTTAACAATTGAGCAAAACTCATACCAATTTACTTACTTGCAGCACCACCAAGGCTATTGACACACTTGACAAACTTCTCATGAAGACCTTGAGTCCATCTAATTCGTTTTTTACTCGAGAAAATTGGTCCAGAAGATCCTGAACCGCTGGAAGTAGAGGAACCATCCCCCAAATGTCTTGTAGATGATTCCAGCTGCTGAGACTTGAGAAGCTTATACCAGATTTGGATAGGAAGTTGAAATAAACACATTTGATACAAAAGAAAACCAGACATGATGTATGCACACCAGAACATCAGAATAAAGTTAAGTAGAGAACTTACTTCGGGATCATTCTGTCTATCAGAAGTAGGCTGAAGGGGCCTTCCAATCAAGGTTGCATTGTCTTCAAGTAATTGGACTCGCTCAAGTGAAAGGGATGTACTTCCCCCCAAATTAATGGAAGAAAGATGTTTTTGAGTCTTTTCACGATATTTATGGTGTTGGTTGCTAAATAAATAAGGTCTCAGAACTGTTTGCCAACTGGATTCATCGAAAATGTTACCCCTGGATGATTGATATGATGACATCTTTGCATCATTAGGCCCAGGAACCTGTGAGCTTGAAGGGAAAGTAGCAATTTCATAATCATCATCTTGCTGAAGATCGAACAAGCATTCACTTATGCAGAAGGCCTGAGCTAGCTGATCGAACTGACTTGGAATGATGTTAGTTGATGTTGCAGGCTCTACATTTTGCCTTTGAGATACTTCCCCCATGCTTGATGGTGGCGAGCAACATTCCAATTATGTTATCTTATGATTGGAAGGCTCAGTAAGCATTCTATGAAGTTGGGATTTCACTCTTGATAATATTGCTATTTCAAAGCAGATAATTCCTCTCTCTCTCTCTCTCTCTCTCTCTCTCTATATATATATATATATATATATATATATATATTTGATTCTATAAGAACAGGAACCCTAGGATGTTTCTGTTCTTTTTATATGTTAACCAGCTCTTAAGAGCTCATCAATTTTCATTTCCTGGTACACTGCTGATAATACATGTGTACCAGCAGAGGATGTGATCAATATGCAGGCATCCTTTTATCTTTTTAGAAGAACAAAATATAACTTCCAAGTGGTAGGGTTTTGGTGAGATTCCACCTAAATGACAACATCTGCAATAAATTTTAATGATACGCCTTTCTGATGGTAATTTTCCAATAAATTATCCAAAATAATCGGGCATTTAGTCAACTTCTTGGCAGTTCATGAACCAATTTGGTTAGGATTAGGACAATTGTATATGTTAAAAGTATTACCAAAGCAAGTAGTACTTATTGTACAGATTTAACAATGGAATGATAGTACACAATTATAGTACAAGTTCTAGCCATGGATTAATCATTGATAGGACATGAGCTCGCTCGCATGCATGTGCACACTAGATGTCCTCCTGATTGGCAGCAATGCAAGAACTATGACTTCATTTTCTCTGTCTGACCAAAAAGATACGCTCCATCTTGCATATAGATTTTTTATTTGACTAATAATCACTACCGAAACAGCCAAACAGATCAAGTGGGACCTGGTTTGAGACAGGTTTCATTATTAAAAATAGAGAAAAGTTAACGCCTTATCACCTGATAAAATTTCTAAATTAACCCAGTTAAATTCGCAACCTAACCTTATACTGGGTCGACTCTTGAATCAGGTTTAATAACACTTGCTAATAAGAAAGAGTTCACTCAATCTATAGTTTAATATTTTTATCAAATGATCAGGAGCCAAAAGGCACATTCAAAGATAATTTGTTCATGTACAACTTTATGCAGGATCTGTATTGTCCTTGTGTTGACCTCTCTAGCACAACTATCAAAAACATTGAAAAGAATGACGACATTCTTACAAGGTCTATGGGTAAGGATGGTCATGAATGACGGAACACTGACATGCCAAGGATTCTACCCTGCTCAACTGATTATTTATTTATTAGACAGAAAAGGCTAGGATTCTTAACCAATGCAGGATCTGTATTGTCCTTGTGTTGACCTCTCTAGCTCAACTATCAAAAACATTGAAAAGAATGACGACATTCTTACAAGGTCTGGGTAAGGATAGTAATGAATGACGAAACACTGACATGCCAAGGATTCTACCCTGCTCAACTGATTATTTATTTATTAGACAGAAAAGGCTAGGATTCTTAACCAATGGATCGCCTTCTGGGAAACTTCAGTTTAAACCCTTCCGTGATGGTCAGATAGTCCCACCATCGTAAGTGAAGGTTTCGAGACAGCATTATACATGCCGGCTGATATGGTGGATCTTATGGACAATTGGTTTTGGAAGCTAGTCGCAAGAAAATGGCCAAATTGTTTTTTTCTAATTAGCCAAATGTTCTGCTGATAGCATAATGAAATGGAAAAACTTGTACGCGTTATGATTTTTGGTTGACTTCTGGTTGAGTGCAGCATAAAGAGCTAACAGGATGGTTCATATCACCAGGCTAATAGAGAAGACATCAAAACTCTGGTACATTTTTATTAGGATGAACTTGAAGTACATAATAACGCAAGACTATTTTTCTAAAGCTGATGCTGAACTCGGAAGAATTTACAGTACAAGAACCACATTACTTTCTGTTTTGCAAAGAATCCCAACTTCCAAGCTCTAAAGAGTACTATGCTGTGAACACACATCGTATTCCTATGTTTTTACCCTTCCTGTGTAGGCACAACCAAACGCTTTCACTTTCTTTACAAAGGAGCAGAGATCATTTGCGATTCTGTTGTAGCTGGGTATTAGAAATCACTTTCGCTTGAAGCCATGAGTGCTTGCACATGAAATGAGTCCTATGTGCTTTGAAGATCTAACTTATCTTGGATGGGAAATGGGTATTATTATTAGAGCCTTCTACAATAGAAACATCAATATCTTCGAGGCTAAATGTTGACTCGTCCGGAGAAGTAATGTTCAAGTTCTGATTATTCAAGAGACTATTAGTTTTTTTCTGTTGCTGATCAAACATCATCTTAAGCTGCTTGCCTTGTTCTTCAATGCGTAATTGTAGAATTTTTTGAATCTGCCATAAGAAAATGTAAGCGAAATTAGTAATTATTGGTAGGTGAAACTGAAGGCTAGGCCATTCAAAAGTCTGATCATCATGGTCTTGAATGAACCGAACCACTCCTCTCAGGAGGTCATCAAGAAACAACCCAACCAGTACCTCCAGCTGCTCGTGCAGACGCCTCTGGACATCTAATTGCACTTCCAGTGCCTCCCTGATTTGAAACCCACTGCTAGACATGGTCAACAATTTGTCATAAGATCAAATGATTGTCTGAGATGATAGGCACACATTATTAAGAAGAAGAAACAGAAAAGAAGGCAAGAAAGGCAATTTCAAGTTTCAGAAATTTATCTAGCTTGAACGCTTGTTGGGATACGATTAGTATAATAACCAAGGAAGAAGGACTCATTATGAGATTACGTTTTGACATCGAGCTGTGATACATCATCTATGCTAGTTCTTTTCTCAGCCTTTCCTGCCACAGAATTGGTATTTGAATCAGAATTTTAACAACAGTGAAAGAAAGGATGCAAAAGTCTTTCAAAAGGTAAACATGCATACTGCATCATCAAACAGAAAATTCAAGAACAATTTTGTTTTATAATAATTTCTGCTGTTGTGTTTTACAGGCAAGCTGGACTTCTAACAAATCGCAGACAACCACCAAAAAATAATATAGCAAATTATTGAATATCAGTAAACATCATCACAATTACTATGTACAGAGTAAATGAGTTGCTGAAAAGATAAATGTAAACCTAAGATTGCATCTTATGTCACGCTAAGAAACCATTCTGTTATTGAAAACTATTCTCAATTTGGTCCTCAACACCCGTTGACACAGGGGAAGTAAAAAAGATTGCTCATCATTTTACTTAATTTGAAGTACTGAGAAAATTAATATAGATATATTCCTTGCTGCAAGAACTTGACAGGAACTGAAAGCCTACAGAATTCTCTCCTCTCTTCAAGTGTTTGAAGGCTAGTGCTAACATGGCAGTGATGGTCTGAATTAAAACCTCAAAGGTTCCATGAAGTGCTCTCTGCATGCATTCATATTCCAATTCAACACATAATCACCTCATGGCATTATTTTGTTCTAATAGTAACTATGTGATCAATTTCAACTTTCAAGCACTTAAGGGATGAGGGGATTGAACAGTTTATCATAAGAAATAATTACAAAGGTTTACCTTCTGAAGAGTCTGGCATGTATCTTGCACTTCTATATTTCTGCAAGAGCAAATAGAAAAGAAATAACAAAGAGATCTTAGAAAGAATATCCCATTTGGATTGCAAAAAAAAAAAAATATATATATATATATATATATATATATATATATATATATAAAAATCCATGCTATTTGGTTAAGCAATAATACCTGCAAATGACTTTTCACATGAAAGATAGTCAATCCATCTGAATCCATCAACTTTAGTATTGCTTTAGGTGTTGCCTCTGTAATTGATTAATCAATAGGTACAGATATGAACAATTTTTTCTTCTCAAATGGATAGAAAGCTCACACTGAAATCACTTACTCTCAGCACCTCCAAGGCGATTTACACACTCAACAAACTTTTTATGCAGATCTTGGGTCCATCTTATCCTTGTTTTACTTGACAGTGTAGTAGACAGATCTTTGCCAGAAGATATAGGAAAACCTCCCAAAGAAAATCTTGGAGATCGCTTTTCTTCTCTAGAATTGAAGCGGCCCAGCTCTGAAAATGGAGAATTGTATGGATTATAATCAACCTGCACAGAGACAACATGACATGGTCAAAATGAATTTTCGTTAAGAGGCTAAAAGTAGTAAAACTAAATTACCAACCTGGAGAATACTTACTTGACGATTTTGATTTCCTTGGAAAGGAACTAAAAAGTGGTTCCCTAGGGAGACACCAGGATTATCCAGAAACTTATTGTGGTGTTCTGAAGGAAGCTTGTTTCCTGAAGAACTGCTTAGACCTTTATCGGACTTGTCAAACGATTTATGGCAAGAGAATTGGGGTTTTACAACCGATTCCAAAGTGCTCCTCAATCCAAAGTTGTGGTCAGCTTGCTCTCCTGAGTTAATATAGTCTGCCCCAGAGGACTGATGTGAAGAAACATGTGAATCGTAGGAGTTGGAGTATTGAGAGCAGAAATAATTACCAACTTGACAATCATACTGCGGAAATCTCATGTATCTTTCTGTCGCATAAAAGGCCGAAGCCGGAGATTCAAACCGACTCATTATGCTATCGGGTGATCTTTCAAGACTAATATTCTGCTGTTGGCATCCTGCCTCCACAGCGGCCGGCTGCAAACGAGATGCCATGTTTCAAATCTGTTGGTTGCCGAGATATTGTGAGGATAGATGAGCAAACTCACCAACCACAAAGTTTCCTAACAAGATAGAGCAGAGACTGTTCCTGTTCAGGTTTCTTGGCAAGCATCAAAACGTGTATCAAGTTTAGTACTACTGTGAAGAATATAAAGACTACAAGCCACGCAAAGTACACGATAAATCTGGAAAAGGAAAGATGCAGATAAGTGGTATGATTCACTGCAAATTTGAATTCAAATGCATAATGCAAAAGAAATTCTCTTCTGATATTCTTCTAAAAAATTTCTTGCATAAGATATGAATATATAAATATATCTTCCAAGCACTGCGCATGCCTTTTTAGTTATTCCTAAAATGGATAGGGATGAAGGATGAATTTTGACATAACCAATGCACGACAGGAAACAGAACTCTTAGCAATAAACAAACAAGTTGATACAGATCTGTCTTCATATAAAACAAATGGTTACAAAAAGAATATCATGTCTCATTCAAGAAAATAAAAGTTCAGCAGTATAAAAAATCAGAATAAAAGAAGTCTTGATTTTTCTTTGGGATTTTTCTACTGTCATTAATATTTCCCTGGTGTTAATTAATATTATTCATATAAAATCTTGTTTTGATATATTTTGAAATTTAATAATTCTTAAAATTATTGTATGAATATTTACAAACTGTTTAAATAGGTGCTAAACAGATATAATTTAAACAAAAATTCTAAAATACCTCAGAAAATAAATAAAATTTTAAAATAGCATCTTTTGAATCTAGTTGGGGCATGATCTCGACACAACTAGTCATAACAATGGAATTAATATAGAATTGGGCATGTAAAGCACTCTTTACTGGTCAAATTTTATCATAATTTAATAGTTTGATAAAAAACATTATGCTTTTTTTTTTTTTGTTAGGTAGGTCGTTTGATGAGTCCAAACTTCTTAAACATGGATTTGTGGATATATATGGATCTACAAATAAACTTATTAATTTGATATCGGAAATAGGTTGAAGATATTGAAGTTAATTATGAGCATTTGTGAATTCAAACCAAGCTATATATATATTTTATAATTATCCAGAAAGTATAGTGGAATTATGACGGCAAGATTCCAAAACGTGCTCAAAGAACCAAGGATAATATTGTGAGCTACACCAATTGCAAGCATAAGAGTAATCTTTTGTGGAATTTTGACACAGTCATGGAGAGTCATGTTGCTAATTTGATGCAGAAAGAGACCAATAATTAGATCTCCTTCCATTAGAAGAAATTGTAACAGTGAACCGACACGACCCAACTCTGAATTAACATTGGATGTCACAAATAATTATCTCAGACAAAATTTCTAGTGTCTAAGATTCGGTCAGAGAGAGGCTCAGTTTTCATGCATATAATTTTTATTGGTGATTTAAATTCAGAATTAAAAAGGATATTTAAATAATAATATGATATATCATGATTAATTGGTGATAAAAATGAACTGAAAGTACAAGACAAGAGCACAATATGATAATTTTTTCTAATAATTTAAACTGATGAAATATTGTTTAAGCTAATCCATCAACATCAACTTTAGTATGGCTTTTGAAATAATATAATATAAATTGAAATTAAAAGATGAAATTAAAAATAAATAAATTTTTTATAAAAAAATCAACAAAAAAATAAAAATCAAAGAAATAAAAACTAGAGTTGAAATACCAACAACAAAGAGAATTAAACTCTAATTTTCAGGGGATGAGAGAGAGAAAAAAAAAAACTTATCGATGACAAAGTAGATCGCCGCTGCCAACACGAGCCACACCATTAAAAAGAGGACGCGGCGGCGCTTCCACCGACATTGCAGGGGAGCATTTTTGGACACTTGGAGGCGTCATACGCGTCTTCCACATGCCGGAGAGTGCACCACAAGAGCCCAAACCTTTTTGTTTTTTTTTTATATATTTTGTCAAATATCAAATTGCTCGTGAGCTGATCTAATAATAATAAAAACAACCATTGTGAAAGACACAAAAGCCCCTCAATAATAATTGTATTTGTTTTAGATGTATTTTAATCATTTCACTTTAATTTGATTTGATTTAATTATATATATATATATATATATATATATATATATATATATGATCAAATATCAAATTGATTCTTAGTTGAATTGATAATTAATAACAAAAAAAGCTATGGTGAAAAACACAAAATTACCTCTTGAATCTAATTTTATTTTATTTTTTCGATAATATTTTGATTGTTTCAAGCATTATATAGAAAAAGAAATAATTATTTCCTGTTAATTTATAATAACTATTAAATCTTATAAAAATATTTAAATATCTTTAATAGCGGGTGTTGAGTTTTCTTTCACGAAATTACTATTCTAACGAGTAGTAATTTCACTCAGATGCTACACAGTCAATTTTGTTTTTATATTTTAGCTTTTGTCAATGAGGGCTCTTGAGGATGACGAGTTGAGATCAATTTTACGATCTCAACACACACACACTCAGAGTCAAGCCATGTTCGTCTCGTCTCGTCGCGTCGCACATATCCAGTTCGAACATTTCTGCTCATTGCAAGAATATTGTCGATTTAATAGTAAAATAGTTTATGACGAAACCAACGAAATAATAAACGATTACTAACAATGAAACAAACAGCCAATTAGACATCCAATACAAGAACAGATTGCCTGGCTTTTAATTTATTATTAAGGCAGAGAAACACCATAATCAGCCAGCAATTAGTCATAATTTCTTCTTGGGATCACCGATTTATCTTTGAGCTCTTGGGATCGTTAGAATCATTACGGTGACAACTATTAATTTTGTCACGAAGTTATTAATTTTTTTTTTTATCAAATATGTATTCTCTCTGGTTTCATTGTCAAGAGAAATATCCAAGTCATATGCGTTAAAGCAATTAAAAGGATTGGTTAATATACAAAGATATTCAAAGAAAAATTATTGGTTTATTTAGTCAAAAAGTGCACAAATTCGGTCTTGTTCATGAACCATTTATAAAGCTTTCACCTTTACGTGCAGCATTTGAGATGAGTGAATAGAACTGCACCCAAAAAGCCAAAGTTTGCATGAAGCTAGAAAATTCGCACTTGTTCATACATAAGCAGGTCGCAGGGGAATGGTGCAAGATGAGAGTTGGGAACCTTGTTCCATGTCTCAATCAGATAGAAGTGCGAAGGCATGAAAAGGAGACACTTTTATTTTTTATTTTTCTGGTCTTTGTAAATGGAGGCCATATATATGCTGGGACAATCCTTTCCATCCATTCAATCGACCACCTTTTTATCTAACATTTACAAAATATTATCATGGTTTGATACTCATCTACTTATTGTTAGGGAATAGATGCATTAAGAGCAAAAAAATAAAAAATTTTTTTTTATCATTTCTACCATCATATTGTTTAAGGTAGGTTAAAGGTTAGATTTAATAAAAAAAAATCAAGATCGACCCGACAGGTTAATTAGAACCTAAACTCATTTGGGTTTAATAAAAAAATAAAAAAGAAATTGTTTCAAGTAATCCGGTTAAAAACCTTTCATATAATTGATTCATGTAATTGAGCGGTACTTTTCTGTTCTTAAAAATCTGGGAAGGCAAAGGCATGCAGAACCAGAATCCGAACCCTATTCTTTCCTAACGTAACCGTTGATTTAACCTTTTGGTGCTGCTAGCAGATTGATGAACATTTGAACGAAAGATACAATTACTTTCAGAACATAAAATAATCAGCTAACTTCCAAAATGATAATAATCTATGAAGAAATCACCAGTTTTTTTTAAAAAAAATTCGGACTCAGACAAACTAAGTATTTGTTGTTTGTATATTTAATTAATTAACAATATCTGATTGTCCTATGCTATATATATAAAATTGCGAAAAAACTCCTTCTAAATAGGAATAACATTTCTAAATGCAGCTCGAAGTTGAGTTAAACTGACAGCATGCATTAACTCTTTGTGCTGATTGGTACCTAAAGAATAAATTAGAAATTAGGGAAAGACAAGATTTATTTATGTTAATTATTTAATGGGCTATACAAACAGATTAGCATGTCTAAATAAAGTAATCTCCTAATTAACAGGTGTTAACGAAGAATACAATAGCGATAGTCGCAAGACAACAAAGTGCATGTTTAATGAATAAAGAAAAGAGAATTATTTCCTGGCGCTGGCGCCCATATCTGACCCTTACGGCTCTGGAGAGACATTTCAGCTTCTGCGTCAGGCTACCCTAACTGTTCTTGGAAAGGGTGTATTTTCATTTTTATATACTTCTCTATAGGGGTAGATATATACATATTTGGAAGATGGGGTCATATTCCTTCTTGTTTTCTTCACGAAAATAGGTCATATCTTGTTCCTGTAGTTAAAGAGAAAGAGTCATGAGTTCGGCCCGGAGAAAAACATGTCAAATTTTGTTGGACATGGATGCACAACTCTATACATCTTTTTTTATGTTGGGTTTTTTCTTGGCTTTCATATCTTTTTATTATTGAATTCTTTTACTCTTTTTTTTAATAATTATAGTTCGGATTTCATAAAATTTAATGCTTGAAAAACTATGAAATGGTGTTTGGAACACACAAAATAATGTAAAATGAAAAAAAATATTAAAAAAAACGATGGAAATACAATATAAAAAAAAACACATAATTCATTGTGGGGGTGATAGATATCCATAATGTTTTTTTTTCTTTAATTTTTTTTGCCACTTGACTTTTTATTTCCAATTTAATCCTTTCACACTAAATTGATTTGAAATTGCATTTGATATTTTATTTTAATTAGTCTTATATGAGATCTCATGGTATTAATAAAAACAAGTCTTGACATTGAGTTAATACTTGATCTGAAAAAATAAAATTCATTTTTATTGATTCAAATCAATTAAAATTTTAAGGATTTAATTTTAAACTGAAACAAATATTCAATTTTTTTCTTAAAATAAAGCATTTTTTTTCTCAACTTCACAACTTAATATTTGATTGGAATCAACAAATTTATTATTATTTATTCACAATATAATTCTCAATTTATTTTATTAAATATAATCGTAAACTTTTCAGTTTTGCAATTAAATTTATTCTTGATGGTGAAAAACCATTAACAATGCCAATATATACATAGTAAATAGACAAAAAAAAATTGGAGGTGGTAATTTTGAGTAGGGAAATGAGTGGGATATCTCTCAATCGATGGATCTCTATATTATCCAAATTTATATATAAATAATTTATTGTATTTACAATTTTTCCTCATATATATTTTTAAAATGATTTGTTGGGGTTTTTTAATATAATTTTATTTGATACATATACAATATATATCATGTACTTTATTTAATCGAAATTGTCATAGTAAGAGGTTAGCATGAAGGGTATTGGAAAATATATCTTCTGTTCTCACGAACCATCCCTTGGCGATAACCACTTAACTAAAATTCAAAACTTCATTATATATATTCACAAAAAAACTAGTTAGATAATCATTTTTACGTACCCTCTTTTTTTTTTTTTTAATTAATTGTAGTCGAAGCACTAATTGCTAATGAACTGTTGAAACTGAGCTAGCAACCAGTATTTGTATGGCATGCGTGTGTGACAAAGACCTCAGATTGTGCCCACTAAAAGCAAGCATAACCTTTGGAAACTAATCGCGATCGATGAAGATGAATAATAGTGATGGTCTTTCATCGGCACAGTTTCCATGCTTCACGGAGAAGAACTATATATATATATATATATATATATATATATATATATATATATATATATATATATATATATTCTCCCTAAAAGTCGATAATTAATCTATCTTTTAATTTATTCTATAATAATTGAGGGGGGAATTAATGCACCAAACATAACATTCCAAGCATGTACTAAAGATTATATAAATAGGAAGGGAACAAGACTACGATTAAGTTTGATGGGATTGTTAGGGTGCCAATTTGCAGGACATGGCTCCATCACAGCCCTAACTTCAAGAAGAAGAATGGTGCATAGTTGTGTTCGTATAGTTGATCAAATGGGTAAGAGATCGATGGATACTAAGTTATGGAGAAGAAAATCCAAAGGGGATCAATATTAGGCCCGAAGAGTGCTTAAAATGTGTCTTTTCTTCGGTTATTTAGAGGGTATTATGGTGATGATGGTTGGTTTTTAAAGTATTTTTTATTTTAAAACATATTAAAATAATTTTTTTTATTTTTTAAAAATTATTTTTAATATCAACACATCAAAATAATCCAAAAAAATATAAAAATATTAATTTGAAGCAAAAAATAAAAAAAAATTATTTTTTTTTAAAAACACTTCCGAAACATAATACCAAAGGCGCTGTAGGATCTTGACATTTTTTTCCTCCTTTTATTCTATGAACATGGAGTTTTTCGTTTCCTCTTTGCTCTTTTGTTTGGGAAACATATGACTTCATGGATTAAATTATCAAAATATCAAAAATATATTGATTGAGTTCATTTAGATCATTTTGGAAGATAGCTCATGAACCTTAAGATGTTAATTGTAAATCAATAATCACAAGTGGTTTTCATTCTTCACTCTTTCCCCTTCCCTTCTAGTTATCCATGTTATGCTGTAAGCTGTGTTGAATTTTTTTAAGTGCAAAAAAAAAAAAAATGCTTAAGCGATGATGAAAGCATTTTTAAAGAAGCAAAAAATATATTTGGGGATTTGAGTTATTAATTTGAATAAGTTCAATAAATTTAGTTAATTTAACAACATGATTATATAAACAAAAACTAACAGAAATAAAAAAAAAATATTAGCAATGACTAATCCAAAAAAATAAATGCTCGTCAATATTATTAAAAAAATACCTTTTAAATATTTTTAAAAGGTTTCAAAAACTTCATTTTATAACAAAGCAAAAATTAAATGAGAATGAGATAACTTCATAAAGAGAAAAATAAAAAAAAATCTAGAAGCCAAGTTACTGGCAAATTAAACATTGAAAGATGAATTGAAAAAAAAACTCAATTTAAAAAAGAATAAAAATACTTGACTCAAGTCAGCATATCAAATTTGTGATCTACTTGTGAGGTCGGGAAAAACCTGTATAAAGAAAATTGAATAAAACAATGGAGGTTTACTCTTAGGAAAATTCAATAATGAAAGGTGAAACAAAAAAACACATCGAAAAAAACTCGAGTTAACTCGACTAACCCACAACTCGGGATATGAGAACGAGATATATAACTCTATCGAAATGATGAAATTGAAAAAATATCAATTTAAAAAAACCTACAAAAAAAATCAAAGTCAAATTAGGCTAATATTTAAAACTCGTGCCCTATGTCATTATACCAGGTTACCCATAGAAGGCAAACCTAAAAAAATCATGAAACAAAATTCTTAATCATTCAAAATTAAAAAACAAAACAAATAACAATCGAAAAAATAAAAACCAAATATGATAGGTAAGAAAATTAAAATAGAATGAAATTAAAAAAAAATTTATAAATTATTTCAAATAAAAATAAATAATAAAAAAACAAGGTTCAGATATGAAGAAAAACACAAACTAAATGATCTCTTTGAAAAATTATAGGGCGAGCGGGGAAATCAAGGGAGCAGAGAAAAGAAGAAAAAAGAGAAAAAAAACCACTACACCAAATCATGGGATGGAGAGGTCATCGAGAAAAATCAAATTATGCCTTGGAAGCTATTGTTAGGCCGTCGTAAGATGCATCATGTGCCACTCAAATAGGAAAGACACTCCTCACTTGCTAGCGGGTACGTTACATATGCTAAACACTTATATTTAAAATAATATTTTATATTTTTTAAAACACCAAGTACTCCTCTTTCAACTTGATAACATCCAATAAACCAAGCTTAAAAGACAACAAAACTCCTACATGTTAGTTTGATGATTTTTTATTTTAAGAACAATTAAGTCATTTTATTATACTTAGAAAAAGAAAAAGATGAATAAGCCTTTGGATGTTAGTTTAATTTTTTCTTGTTTTTAAGGGTAATTAAATAATTATATTATGTTAAAAAAATATAAAATAATTGATTTGTTCAAATCAAGTTGATAATAACAAATGAGTTGTGTATAAATAACAACTTTACCCTATCAACAAGGTTATTAGTTTTTTATGTAAAGGGCAAAAAATTTAAAATATTTTTTAATCTAAAATGTTTTGTGTTTCGTGCTATAGTGTTTTCTTGATGCTTTTTAGATTTATGTTAATAATTATAATAATATATTTTGTATTATGTTTCGATATTGAAAAAATTTAATATGAAAAACGAAAATGCATCATAGTTTATTTTATGAATTTCTTCCTCGTTTGCACTTAGTTATTTGGTTTTACGCTCGAAAAAAAAATAATTTATTTCTCCTCACGTAGCCCGAGTCCACGCGGAGGGATAAGTAGCAGGAAGTGAAAATTTGAAACTGGACGCTATATGGGCTGATTGGTCTTGCTTAGCCTATTAAGCCAGGCAGGCTACTACGTCCGACTTTCTAAGGCTTAACCTTTTAAAGCGTCCGTGGATATGGGCTCACAATAAGAAGACGAGCCACCCCTTCAAGGAAGAAGTAGATTGAGTTAATTATAA
>Ga0325402_1000008_pt1 | contig 102890 bp, 41 predicted proteins | sample PopdelMetagenome_22_FD_207212 | JGI IMG/M metagenome (GOLD analysis project Ga0325402, IMG submission 207212) | Populus deltoides microbial communities from Bellville, Georgia, United States - Xylem-PdKOR-R3 | ecosystem: Host-associated > Plants > Phyllosphere > Stem > Wood/Secondary xylem... | reverse complement strand
ATGGATATTGCCCCCATGCTAAAGATCAATGAGCTAGAAGACATTTGCCTTGGACAATAAGTGGATGACTTGTGGAGCATTAAGACGCGGCTGCTATGAAGAAGCAGAAGGGCATGCGCAGGTTCCGAGAACGAGTTGACTCTTGTCAAGGTGGTGAGCTTGGTAATGGCATTGTAATACTCAGAGTATGAAGACAGATATGGATCAACCTTTAATGGGCTGCCCCCATAGGTGAAGGTGGAGAGCTACCTGGACTCTTGAGACTAAGAGCGAGAGACTCACGGAGAAGTAAGGCGTGGTTCCTAGGGTGGAACAGAGGGCAGACGCAACTCCTGGATGAGTAGACTCTTGGAAGAGTGGTGAGCTCGTGATCATATTGAGATACTCAGATAATGATTGTCGCACTTGGAATATCCGTTTGAGGGGGTGTTATAAGCCTTGGTGTGAGGCTTGATGAATCATTCCGGACCGAGCATGGTTGATACGCTCGAAGGGGAATGCAGTGTGTCCCAGAGACAAGCGTTAACACTCTTCAGATGTGAAGTGGCAGACCATCTGGTTGTAGTGATCCTTTTGTGTGAGAAAAGGTGTGCTTTGGTGACTCTGGTGATTGAAAGGTTTAGCGAGTACCTGTAAACTTGGCCACAGACGCTCTCAGAATGGAAGCTTGGAAGAGCTGCAGGATGCAAGCTTGTGCTGAAGAAGCAAGAGAACAATTGCCCATATAAATGTCAAAGGGGGTGATTGTTGGAATTTGCCATTATTGGGCAACCTACCCTAAGGAGTAGGGTTACCATTTGTCAATGGTAGTTGCACCCACCATTGACAAATGTATCAACCCATGTGCAGCCATTGTTGAAGAGATGTCTTGGATGCCTATAAAAGAGGCATGATTTTGTGAGAGCAAATTGAGAGGGTTGTAGAGAACAAGAGAGAGATACGTGAGGAGAGAAAGAGGGAGTAGCTGCCAAGGGCAGCAGCCCTGCTGCCTTGTGCAGCAGTGTGTAAGAGATCTGCGAGTTGAGTTTGAGTGAAGTGATCCTCCTCCTCCATGTATGTAGTAATCCTTTCTCTATATATCTCTAATAATATGGACTCTCCCGTGGATGTAGGCGGTTTTGCCGAACCACGTAAAATATTGTGCCAGTGTGCTATCCCTCCTTTGAGCAATTATCAGTACACCCCCGGTCCGCGCATGGGGGTGCCGGAATCCCCAACAGTATAGTCTTCTTCGTCTATGGGATTGTGGATTCTGTTCGGCAGGGCATCTTCATTTGAGATAGAAAGAGGAAGGAGGAAGGGATCGGATCATCAAGAAGGTACTCGAATAAAGATTCTCGAAGTTCAAGAATTATAGTTCTGATAGATACAGACTTGAATTTTGGGAACCATTCGTGAATCTGGCAACGGTTCACTTCTTCTTCCTTCATTTCGGTAGTATAGGCCATTACCTTCGAGTCTCAAACGAACCCACTTCAGTTGCTTTCTTTGCCATCTGGTATAGGAAAACACAATCAGAGCACTACAAGGGGAAATGCCATAAACAGTAGAGATCTCCGAGCCTTGCTAGTGCCCAAGCAAAGCTTCATACACTGAACTATCGAAAACAAAATATATGCCACAGCAGCAATATTCAAGGACAGATGAGAGAATCATCATCATCAGAGGGCTTAATTTAGGGCTCAGGTATTTGAATTCAACCAAAACTTTGAGAATATATGTGATGCCCACATATCACGTCAGTGTTATGAAGAGATTGGATTAGATAAAAAGAATAGCCAAGATTTGTGTATAGCAAGAAACTTCTTATGAAAGCGAAAACAAGAGATTCAAGGCTATTTAGACAGCATAGAAGCATTATGCTAATGTCCCTTCTTCATCATTTGCCATAGACCCTAATCCTCCCAAAGTTAAACTCAAGCAACCAGCCATTAATAGCAAGCATTCACTAGCCACTAGCCAGATTATCACCACTTTAAAGCTCAATCATGGTTTTCACAGCTTCTGTCATTCCTGCTCAAGCAGACGTCAACGACACTCAACCTTGGGGGATTCTAACCCACTCAATGTAAATTATTTGACTTTGTCAAGAAAGCAATACAAATGACTTGGCTAGTTAAATCTGTAAATTTAAATGCCGTTTGGTATTGCGGTGGACCTGAGGTTAAAGGAAACCACAGTTTCTACGTTTCTACGTGTTTGGTAATGCGAAAAAACATGTTTTATTTTGGTGGGATCACAATAATTGTGGCTGCACCTGCGGCTGATAAAAAGTTGGAAAATTCTGCTTTCCAACAGCAGCTGCTTCATTTTTCAAGATCCATCTACAAGCTAAAAGAAAAAAAAAAGTCGGCTCAACGATATAAACATGGTACGAAATGCACGTTAACTTGAAATAATAATAATAATAATGAAAAGGGATGTAATTCAATTGATGGGTTGTAGATTTATTTTTTAAAAATTATTATTTTAAGTTTTATAAATCTCAGGGTTGCTGAAGGCTTACATGGTCATTAATTTTAGAACTCGTGAAATTAATCAAGATACACGCAAGCTGATTCGGACATCCATATTAATAAAAAAAATTAAAAAAACAAACCAGTTAACACCTCTCACTTACACAAGTTGAGTGATAGAATGAACCCGACCAAAGTCTTTCTACCTTGGAGAATGGGTTAATAAGGAAAACAAATGAGATTAAGGTTGTATTTAATTAGTGTTTTAAGATAAAAATAAGAGATAAAAATAAAAGGTTAAGTTTAAAAAATAAGAGATATAGACCTGTTTTCATCTCTTTTATTTTTAAATAATGATTAAATATTATCTAAATAATAATTAACAAATAAATAAAAATTAATGATGAGAAAATAGAGATTAAAGTTATATTTAATTAGCATTTCAAGATAAAAATAAGAGAGATATAAAAAACAGTTAAAGTAAAAAAATAAAAGAAATGAAGGGATATGGCCTTGATTTCATTTTTTTATATTGAAACAATAATTAAACATTAACTAAATAATAATAAATAAATAAATAATCATAGAAAAAGCCTCTTATGAAAACATGAAGAGCATTTTCTATAGATTTAACACTCTTCCAAAAAAACAAAGAAAATATTTTTTCGTTAATTTACTAGGCTAGTAAACTAGCTTGAATTATTTAACTAATTTTTTTAAAAATTCTTTATATATATATATATATATATATATATATATATATATATCAATCCATTTCTATTACACATTCAAAAATCATAATAATGAAGAAAACAATCAATCAAATTTAGAATTTTAATCCAAATTCCATTTATTTTATTAATTTTTATCAAACTCATGTAAAAAAAAAAACTCTCTTCACTTGTGCCTGCTTCTAGCTATTACCTTGGCAGACCTAAAGTCATCCAAAAAAATTAAATTATTTTTTTTAAATTTTAATTTTAATTAAATATCTATTTTTTAAAAAAAATTTAAATTAAAAATATTTTTTATAAAATAATTTTTTTTAAACCACGTAATAATAACTATCACAATACTAAAAACCGGCAGACCTAAAATCATCCAGAAAAATACATTTAAAAAAAAAAAAGAAAAAGGAAAACCCCCCCGTCTCTGGTCCCAGTATTCTGTAGAATAAACAAGTCTTTCGCATTGTCTTTCTCTCTGAAAAAACACAGGAGTAATCAACAAGAAAGAAAGGAACAAAACGACGGCGGTAGGCAAATAAGAAGCGGAGGAAATGGAGATAGTGAAGGCAAGGACTGATAAGCGAGAATACAAGAGAATTGTTCTTCCAAATGCTCTCCAAGTCCTTCTCATTAGCGATCCCGACACCGATAAGGCAATTTCAATTCCTTAATTTTTGCAATTTCAATTCAATTCTGGCGCTTTAATCACTGATTTAGGTCAATTCTAACCATTTATTTTTGGTTTCTTTTTAGTGTGCGGCTTCTATGAATGTTAGTGTTGGTTATTTCAGTGATCCTGATGGTCTTGAAGGACTCGCTCATTTTCTTGGTAGCCTTTTCTTTTTTCTTTTTTCTTTTTTCTTTTTGTGGTTTTCATGACGGTTTTTTATTTTATTTTTTTGGTTTCTGGTATTGGCAGAGCATATGCTGTTTTATGCAAGTGAGAAATATCCACTAGAGGACAGTTACTCTAAGTACATTATTGAGGTGATTAATTATTTAATTATCATTTAAATTGCTTACTTAAGAAAGAAAGAAAGAAAGCTCCTTTTATTCCCTGTTAAAATCTTTATATTTATTCTATGTGGTTCGGGAAGGTTGAATTGTAATTTTGGTGAGAATTTATGTGTTACTAAACGATGTTTTCTACGTATTTTGTTGTCTACTTGATGCGTAGCATGGGGGCAGTACCAATGCTTTTACGACGTCGGACCACACCAACTATCATTTTGATGTTAACAGTGATTGTTTTGAAGATGCTCTGGACAGGTATAAAATGCACGCTTTCTTATTTTTATAATCTGTAATGATAGATAGCTTGTTGGTTTTTTCAGTTATCTTATAAAGTTTGTGACCTGGTTCTTTGAATGTGATTTACTGTTCAGATTTGCACAGTTCTTTATCAAACCATTGATGTCAGCGGATGCAACCGTTAGGGAAATTAAGGCTGTTGATTCTGGTTAGCTGCTGTGCTTAGACTTTTTTTCCTTTTTAGGTTTCTCAAGCTGGATTGATGCTGAGTTTCTATTCGGAATTAGTGTTGGTAATTACTTACTCTGGTGTTTGTGTCTCTCTTGTGCAGAAAATCAGAAAAACTTACTGTCTGATGGTTGGAGAATAAACCAGGTATCATTCAATGCACTTGCTCACCTATCCGGTAGACTGTTGGTTTTCTTTTGTTAATCTTTCTTTTCAGTCTTTTGGTTGTCTTGTATTTGTATAAACTCAACAAATTGGTTGCATGTTGCAAGTGTTTTAGTTGATATGTTGTTTGCAAATTCCTAATGATGAGGAATCCTACAGATATCTAGGTTTTCTTTTTCCTTTTCACCTTTGAAACCACCTAGACTAACAAGAGGCCAATTTAACCTTCCAAATTAACTATAAGTAAAATGTCACAGATCACCTGCTGTTTTGTCTTAGTCACTCAAAAACAGGTATTCCATTGGGTAGTTCTATGCTTTTGCATGATATTGCACATTTGATTCTGCTCTATTTGAAGGTGCAAAATTAGCGTGTATGATATACTTGGTCACAACCTTAAGAAATAGTGATGCACAGTTCGTTCTTTGTACATATTGCATTTCACATGTAACAAACCATGCTGCTTGTCATCAATCACAGCTTGGTAGTGATTATGCAATTAATACTATTCACAAACTGTTTTTTCTCTCTTTTATTGCAGCTTCAGAAACATTTAAGTGAGGAAGGCCACCCATACCATAAATTCAGTACAGGTTAGCTGCATATGTCGATGTATATGTGTGGTTGTATGCATGTGTGTATGAGCTGGTATGTTATTTGTAGAACACACTAATCCAGGCATGTAGCAAGTCATGCATGCTTGTTGATTTTCAGCAAAACATCCATACTGCCTATGACTGTGTAAAGTTTAATTAATAATATTTTTCTACAACATTATGTTTTTAACTAATGATAATTTCTTAGGGGCGAATGCCATCCACTGGCTTCCCTTAACTTCTAAAGGAATCATATTTACAACTACAATGATGTTTCATATTGAGGAAGATCAAAATTTATATTCTTTCCTGAATTGTGTCTATTATTTGTCAATTCATAGGGAATTGGGACACTTTGGAAGTTCAGCCAAAAGAAAAGGGGCTGGATACAAGACTTGAGCTTATAAAGCTCTATGAAGAAAATTATTCAGCCAACCTCATGAACTTGGTAATATATGCAAAAGGTTAGTAAATAAGCCTCCCTTCAACATTAATTATCTCTTGATTTCATTATTTACCAACAATTACAACTATCAATTTCTTTGCTGTGGAAATCTTCAGAAAGCCTTGATAAAATACAAAGCCTTGTCGAGGAAAAGTTCCAGGAAATTCGAAATAATGATAGGAGCTGTTTCTCTTTTCCTGGTCAGCCTTGCTCCTCGGAACATTTACAGGTATGCCAAGTTCTGCTGCATTTCTGATTCTTTGCTCGCTTCATACTTTTAGAGAATGTTAAACTTTTGTGAAAGACAGTTATGTGTGGCTGAAGATATTAAACTTCTGAGAGAATGTTTAATATTACCTTTATTCTTCACTGTGTTTGTTTTAGATACTTGTTAGAACTGTCCCGATAAAACAAGGTCACAAATTGAGAATTCTTTGGCCAATAACTCCGGGCATTCTTCACTACAAGGAAGGACCATGCAGGTATCTTGGCCACCTGATTGGCCATGAAGGAGAAGGATCTTTGTTTTATGTCTTGAAAACCTTAGGTGGGTTTCCCGCATCCTTACGATCTATCTTTATTTATTTTTTAATTCTACTTTATCAGATATACACATAGGTGGTTTGCTTTTTGCTTGGCAGTCCGCTTCTCATGTTCAGTGAACTCTGTGTGCATACACTGTTTGCATGTTCATTCTTGTGCCTGTAGTTACCTCTTTTATTTATGATGCTGGAAACGCTGGCTTCTTCTTTTTCTCCTTTGAAAATCAGACTTGCCTTAAGATTTGATTACTTTAAAAAAAATGCAGGATGGGCCACTGATTTATCTGCTGGTGAAGTAGATGGGACAACAGAGTTCTCTTTCTTCGCTGCAGTAATTAATCTTACTGATGCTGGCCATGGTTAGTTCCCCTTTAGTTTTATCTCAGTTTTTGCCCTTGGACAATCTAGCTTTAACAGAGTTGCAAAGCTTAGCTTATCTTATTTTTTAGCTGGGCAGAATTATATCTGGGATTAACATCTTTTATCTAACCATTCCTTTTTGTTTGTCGGATTGCAGAGCACATGCAAGATGTTGTTGGACTGTTATTCAAATACATTCACCTCTTGCAGCAGTCTGGTGTTTGCAAATGGATATTTGATGAGGTATGGAAATGCATTATATAATTATGGATTACCATTTTGTGATATTACTGACAAACAGGGGAATGGCTAACATGCATCACACACGCTTCTTGCCATGCTCATTTGCAACTCTAACCACATAGACCATGTTTAGAGAATTTGATGGGTGTTACCGTGTTAGTTTGAGAAAGAGAGAAATGAAATGTCATTATTGTGGTGATTAGGCAAGAGAGCCAAGTGAAAGAGAATGCTAGCTAGTTAAGGAGAAAGATTATGCTGGTGATTAGGCAAACCATCATATAATGAATTCTTCTGCAGTTCATTTCCAATTTTAAAGTTGCAAGATGAACTCAACCAATTGGCATTTTGTTTAATTGACATTCTCATGCTGTGGAACATAGGGTTCCGTTACACTTTAAGTTCTAGTTGAAATTAGGGGTTATCAATTGGCCCATACAAGTTTGAGCAAAAAAAAAAGTTCATTTGAACTGAAGAAGCTTGAGGAGATGTAAGTTTTTGACCTTTTCTACCATGCATCTCGACATTTTCATGCTTCTATCCTTTATTTAATGGTTTTCTAAGTTAATTTTTGTTTTTGGAGCGTATTTTGCATCTCCCTGTCAAGTTAGATTATTTATTTATTATCTCTTGCATTCAGTATTGAAGTTTCTCTTTCTAATCTATTCAAGATGCTGAAGTATTTTATCTTTTTTATGAAGCTTGCAGCTATTTGTGAGACATCATTCCACTATCAAGACAAAACCCCTCCAATTAGTTATGTTGTCCAGATTGCATCCAATATGCAGGTTAGTTATGGATTTGAAAGGGGGAAAAATTGTGCACTTCCTCTGGAATTTCTACATCTTGCCAATTTGGTTGTTGTTTTTATACAAGATATTCTATACCATTATGTTGTGTTGTATAACTTTTGTGAGAATTGCTCTTACTAAACAATGTAGCCAAATTTAAAACATCTATGCATCCTCTACAAACACCAATAACAACGAGCATTTTGTTTTCATTATACACTTCTTCATCAGAAGCAATACCAGTTTACAAGTGCTTCATCTTCTAACTTATGAGTTGCAGATTTTTTTTAGTTTGATGAGCTGTGGCCTCATGTGAAAATAAACTGAAAGCCTTGACCTTTCAATTTAGGGCCAGAAGAAGGAAAATGGTTTGTGATTAAGTTTTTTTTTAAAAAAAAAAAAAACTGAAAAGGAGGTGAAATTAATATAATTAGAAGGTGTGCCTCTAAAATTTGGGGATGATTTGCTGGAAGATAGATTTTTAAAGGTTGCTAGAAAGGCTAAGAAGTTTTTGTTTCCTATAGGATTTAACTGGGAATGGGAGTAATTGATGGAAGAAAATGATTTTACTTTTGCTAAACTGTAATAGTTAAAGTTGAAGTGAGTTTTTGATATGTTGGGGTCAAGTTGTGAATAGTTAAACGTTGGAGATGGTTTGAGAGCTTTGTTTCTCTTTACTTTTAAACATCTTTAAAATATATTCAGGTAAATGCATGCATGCATATAATATAGATATGTGCACATATGTATGTATATGCTTATTTGCATGCTGTATGTATTTCAAAGCTTGTGACTGAGGATATGTTAGCTAGCATATTTTTAGAATAATGGTCTTTAAATGGTTGTTTGGTTTCTTTTTATCAGCTATATCCTCAAAAAGATTGGCTGGTGGGATCCTCCTTGCCTTCTAATTTCAGTCCAAGCATAATTCAGACGGTACTTAATCAACTTTCTCCAGACAATGTTCGGTGAGTTATTTAGAGCTCAAAGGAGCTGTAACTTTTGCTAAAACAAATGAGAAGCGAACATTTTTTGTCCCTTATTCCTTATTCTGTTTTTTTTGGTTTATGACAATGAAATGGATTTTATTAGTAAGGCATGAAACCAGAATTAGATCAGGAGAATATGCCAACCACCAAAAAATATAAAGCAAGAAACAAAGAAAAATCGTGTTAGAGGGGTTTTCTAATCCTGTTGAACCAGAACTGAGTTGCTTTCGTGTTACCTTACTTTCCAGGGGATTGATAATCGTAAATGATGCTAGATTCCAATTAAATAATAATAGAATGCGGTGAAATTGATGTATTTTAGCATTGTTTATGCTTAAGGGGAATGTCTCAAAATGGAATAAGTATGGCCATTCGTTATAGAAAGATGATATAACTTTCAATTGCCTATTTTTTTTGTATGATTGGATCGGCATTACAATCACCTTGCATGTAGATAGTAGTTGTAATCTGCCTTTCCATGGTAAAGGAAAATTAGTCATTGGGTGAACTTTTACAGACTTGTTTCTTTTCCTCATCCAGAATTTTGTTTGTTGTGCTCTATACATGTCTCAATTTGTTTGTACAAATTGTTCAATCAGTTATCTCCTTGGACATCGACTTGGTTGAGAAAATTTCTTAATTACCTACTTTTATTCTGCAGAATCTTTTGGGAATCGAAGAAATTTGAAGGGCAAACTGCAATGACTGAGCCATGGTACAAAACTGCATACAGTGTTGAGAAAATCACTGGCTCCATGATCCAGGTCTGTTGTTGGTTGTTACTTTTTAGATTATCCAGTCAATGGTGTTATTAAATGCAAATCTTTTTGGACTTCCATTGCAATTTATTTTGCTTTACTGATATTTTGCAAGTTTTTGTCTGATTGCAGGAATGGATGCTATTTGCTCCTAATGAAGATTTGCATCTGCCAGCGCCTAATGTATTCATACCTACTGACTTATCACTTAAGGATGCACAAGAGAAGGTTTGATGGAATTCTATTATCTATTACATGATCATCATTTTTTTGTTTGTTATTTACTGATGTGACTGACCTTCGTAGCAGGTCAAATTCCCAGTTCTCTTAAGAAAGTCATCCTCTTCATCACTATGGTACAAGCCTGACACGATGTTCTCTACTCCTAAAGCTTATGTTAAGATAGATTTCAACTGCCCCTTTGCTAGCAGCTCTCCTGAGACTGAAGTTCTTACTGACATTTTTGCGCGATTGTTGATGGATGACCTGAATGATTATGGTACCAAGAACTATAATTTGGATTTATTTTAGTGAATATAAAATTTAATCTCTTACTTTTTATTTATTTCCTTTTCTTCCTCAAGTTCCAGTATCTCTTATTTGATGAAGCAGTGTAGCATATGAATATATAATTCATATGAAATCCTCATCTTGATAAATTAAACTTTATTTGATATACTGGCATATTTGATAAATCTCCACTCTGCATCTTACAACAGTTTTATATGTTTTGTATGTTTCAGCTTATTATGCACAGGTTGCTGGTCTATATTATGGCATAAGCAACACAGATATTGGTTTTCAGGTAGTAGCCTTTTTGCATATTATATGTTATTATGATTTCTCTTCTGTCCCCTCACTCACACAACCTACTTTTGCTTTGTTTTTTTGTAGGTCACTGTTGTTGGTTACAACCACAAACTGAGGATCTTGTTGGAAACTGTTATTGAAAAAATTTCAAATTTTAAAGTGAAGCCCGACAGATTTTCTGTGATCAAGGTAATGCAAGGAAGAGTTCATACAGGGTTTGAACTTCCTGCATCTACAAGTATTTATACTCAAAAGGATACATATATAGATATATTGATCAGTCATGTATACCAAATAATGCTCTCTTTGATTACGAAATCACTAAGAACATCTTTTATGATTCTTCTGAAGCCCAATCAAAGTGGTGGAGCTTGTGTCACGTGTTTCCTTGTAACCTGTCAAAGAACCATCTAAACCCAATAGCTTAAGTTGTTAGGTGAGGTCCCAAAATATGCTTTATATTATTTTCTAACACGCCCCCTCAAGTGAAAGCCCTTTGGGCTTGAAACTTGCACATGTCCATACTACATTGTGCTTAATTTTTATCAAATAAATGGGGATAATGAAATTCGAACTTGTGACCACTTGGTCATCAAGACTTTGATACCAAGTCAAAAAATCATCTCAACCTAATAACTTAAGCTGCTAGGTAAGGTCCTAGAATATGATTTATATTATTTTCTAACATAACCTAACTTTATTTTCATGTCATTTGGCAAGTGCAATTTTGATAATTAGAACAAGGGAAGGACAGATATGAGCCAAGCTCTGTACATAATGTTAAGAAGGTTGGGAATAACTTTTGAAAAATTCTTGTGGAATATGGCCAAGAGAATGCCACTTTTAGAGACCACTGAATTATTTCTTCCTTTCTTTACCTTTCTTGTTTAATTTTGGTATTGTTTCTTTTCTTTAGGATTCCTGTCTAGGTGACTTTTACAGGTTGCATAGGGAAGGACATATGAGCAGTGCATTTTTTTTACTGATTATCATTGATAGACACCTTGTATTTTTTCCAGGAAATGGTGACAAAGGAATATGGAAATTTGAAGTTCCAGCAGCCCTATCAGCAGGCTATGTACTATTGTTCTCTCTTGCTACAGGATCAAACATGGCCTTGGATGGAACAACTTGACATACTTCCTCATCTTCAGGCTGAAGATCTTGCTAAGTTTATTCCATTGATGCTTTCAAGAGCCTTCTTAGAGTGCTATATAGCAGGTTTCAACTGCCTGTCTTGTATTTCTATAATCATATGGCTATCTCGTCTTGAATTTAAGTGTCATTAGTAATTATTCCATTCATTCAGGTAATATTGAACGCAGCGAGGCAGAGTCAATGATTCTGCATATTGAAGATGTTTTTAATGAGGGTCCAGACCCTATATGCCAACCCTTATTCCCGTCCCAGCATTTAACAAGAAGAGTTATCAAGCTTGAAAGGGGCATCAATTATTTGTATCCAATTGAAGGCTTAAATCCCGATGATGAAAATTCTGCTCTGGTGCATTACATACAGGTAACTGTATTTGCTTGTGAGAAATGGTTTTTCTGAGTCAATGTGGCTGCTTTTGCAGTTCCGTAGTTTTTGAGTTGTTGAAGATATAATTTAAGTCAAGAATGTACATGATTTCAACTTTAAGATGTAGCATCACTAATGAAACATAGTAGCATATAAATAAATTTAAATACTACATTTCTTGTCGTTTTCTGGTAATTGACTGGATTGAATAAATTATTTCTGGTGAAATTTTGATTTCTAATTGACAGAATCATTCAATTGTGCAGGTTCATCGAGATGATTTTACATGGAATGTGAAACTTCAACTGCTTGCTTTAATTGCAAAGCAGCCAGCTTTCCACCAGCTTAGATCTGTTGAGCAACTTGGGTACATTACTGTTCTCATGCAAAGGTATTCAGAATTACTCTCTAAACTTTGTCCCCAACATGGATTTTTCTCTAGGCCTTACCATTTCTTTCAATGTAGAAATGACTCTGGTATTCGCGGACTGCAGTTTATCATTCAATCTACAGTGAAGGTATTTAGCATTTCTTTTGTGTGTCTCTTCTGGTCATGTAGCCTTGTGTTATTACACTCTCTTCATTAATCCTGGTAATCTTGCTAGGGTCCTGGACAAATTGATTTGAGAGTTGAGGCATTCCTCAAGATGTTTGAAACTAAACTTTATGGGATGACCAATGATGAATTCAAGGTTAGGTTCTATTCTATCCCTATCATAATTGATTGATATTTTCTTGCACGTCTTTTTAGGTGGTTCTGACCAGCATGACATTGGTCAATGTTATTTACATGCAGTGATTGTTTCTCTAACTTTAAGGGAAGCTCACATGTTTCTTAAAAGTTAAAATTCCTTTTGGGAGGAAGATGGAGTAATCTTCAAAATACGAGCTTAAGTTGCGCATGGTTAATCTTTCTTCAAATGCTTACCTTCTTCTCTGTAAATTTTCTACCAGCACCTTTTTTTCCAAGACAGAATGAGATATAGCTAGCCGCAAATTGCATGCCTAAACAAAAGATTAATTCCTCGCTACCAATTAACAAATTCTTTGGCTATCTAATTTTCTGTACGAGCTGCACAATTTTTGAACAATATAACTTCAATGATAAGGAAATCTAGTTGTTCCTAGACAAATCCACATCTCAATTCATTATTGTGAACAGTTTGGGCCATTCAGATGAGAGCGAACGAGGCATATATTAGCTGGTTGTTTATTTTGTTATCTAATTTTATTTTGTTGTTTTGCCTCAATTTGTTTTGAGGTTTGGTGGTTGCAAGTGACCTATTTTTGACAAACCAGTCTTGTGATCCATTTCCGTTCACAAGGATTTAATTTCAAAATGCCTGTCAATGCTCTGCAGAGTAACGTGAATGCTTTGATAGATATGAAACTTGAGAAGCACAAGAATTTAAGAGAAGAATCTGCATTTTTCTGGCGAGAGATTTCTGATGGGACCCTGAAGTTTGATAGGCGAGAATGCGAGGTATGAATCTCATATGTCTGCAGATGTTTATTATTGGGTCCTGCAAAATGGCTGGAAAAAATCTATAAATTGTGTTTATGGAAGCGGCAAGTTAAGAGAAAAGGGCACACGTTACCTTTCCCAGAATCTCATGTCAATATTGTTAGCCAGTTAGAACAAAGCTTTCTCATCAATGGCTTTTTTTTTCAAGTGTTCTAAACTTCTAATCCATGTTGTTACAACAGGTGGCCGCGTTAAAACAACTTACACAACAGGACTTGATAGATTTCTTTGATGAACATGTAAAAGTCGGTGCACCTCGGAAGAGGACATTGAGCGTGCGGGTTTACGGGAAACTGCATTCATGTGAGTACGCATCAGACAAAAGCCAACAGCTCCCGCCCAACGCAGTTCCAATAGAAGATATTTTCAGTTTCAGAAGATCACAACCTCTTTATGGTTCATTTAAAGGAGGCTTTGGTCACATGAAGCTGTAGGGTTGGGATATAAAAGCAATGGAGGTTTCCCCTTTTCAGCTGTGTACAATCTGGTTGAAGAAAATTGAAACCTGCAGCGAAGCAAGCAAATGGTAGTCGGAGCTGAAGCCGAAGTATAGCAATAAAACAATAAGTATTCTCCAAATTGATTTTCATGGCACTGTTTCTCATTGATCTCTGGCTTACAATCGTGGCATTGCATTGTAATTTGTATGAAGTATTTTTTATGTGTTGCTTGCTTCTCAAAGACAACGATGTCTTGCTAGATACGTTTGTTTCAACAACCGAGGCCAATAAAAAAAATTAACAAAAAACCTATTTAGCCTTTTTAAAATAGTGTTTATTTTTTAATTATATTAGATGTATATAATCGTTTTATGAGGATGGTGTGATATATATATTAAATTTATTTTTATAAATAAAAAACATTTATTTTCTTATAATATCTTTAATACGTGTAGTTTTGCATAAAATTTATTTTTTTATTTTATTTAATAAATTTTACTTGTTAATTTCTGTTATAAATTGACTTTAATAAATAAATTCATTAAATATAATTGGATAAATAACTTGTATTGTGGTATTAAATATTTTGATTTATATTTAATTTTTAATTTTTTTAATTATATTTTTATTTATTGTTAATGACTTCTATTTATTTACAAAAATAGTTTGTAATTTATTTAATTTGATATGTGTCTAAGTTTTTTTATTTACATTTAAGATTTTTTTTGTAAAAAAGACGCGTTGAAAGATTTTACATGTTCATTTTTTTTTTATTCTTAATCTTTTTGATTACATATTTTTTCTTAATTTTTTTATAAAAGTTTTGTTGTTTTTTTATTTTACTTTTCAATCTAAGTTAATTGTGTATTGTTTTTTTTTATCGTTATTTTTTTGTTGTTTTTTTTTATTATTATTTTTATTCTTTTTAATTTAACTCTTCAAAACAAAATTTGTTGTTACATTTTAAGTTATTTATTTATTTATTGAATTGCTATTTATTTTAGATTTTTTTGTCTATTTTTTTTTAAATCATCTTTCAATATTTTATTTTTTATAGATTAAATTTCATGATTTTTTATATATGGTACTTTCAGTAAGATAATTCAAGTTATGGATTTAAAAAATTAATAGAAGTTGATAACTTTTTGTTATTTTCATTTCTGATATTATTATTTAATATTGTTTTCTTAATAAAAAAATAACTCTACAGTGTTTTTTAATTTTTTTTTATTGAATTATTTCAATCTCATGAAATGATATAAAATGTAAATTTATAAAATTAATCTGAATTAACTTATTTTTAAATATCTAAATTTATCGTAGTAGCTCAATGGGCTCTAAAGATTTTATTTTATTTTTCCTTTTTTTACTTTGTTTTGTCATTCCATGATCTTTTTGCTCTTGAATAAAGTACTTCTTCCTGTGTTATCGTCATGGCTTTGATAACATAGGGGACGATATGTTTCATAAGTGACTAGTCGTTTCGGTTAACAGGTATGAAACCAGAGAACCCAGACCCAGCAACCCCAAACCAAAGGCAACGGCGGTTCTGCATCTAATCGGGGAGTATTGCCTGTTTTTTCTTCGAGAAAGAACAGTTAATCCTTGACAATCAAAACGAAATGAAATATTTCAGAATTCAATTGAAGCTTTCCGATAAATGGAAATTAGAACCAATAAAAAAATTTAAATACATCGATTCATCGGTCAAAAAATGTGTTTCTTTTTTTGAATGATTTTACATGACTGAATAGAAGACTATGTCAATAGTATCTAAGCCCTTCGCCGCCTTGACTCCACAACTGGCCCCCCGAGAAGAGCCTCGAGTCGGCGCCTGACTCTCGCTGCCACCGTTGTGGCCATGGCGCTGCTGCTGCTGCTGGTGGTGGTGGAGGTCATCGGAGTTAGAGGGAGGATGGTAGTACAAGCGAGCAGTTTGTGGGCAGTGAGAGTAAAATCTTCCAGCTATTCTTACCCCAGAATCTAACAACCCCATTTCTCTACAACAAACTCTCTTCCTCCTCGTTTTTTTATAAGAGCGAGAGTGAGAACTCGAGAGAGAGGAAGAGAGAGACACTTTAGGAGATGTGAGAGCCAGTCAGTCTGAGATGTTGTTGCGAGAAAGAGGAGAGGAGACTGTGGTGTTATATAGGGATCTCTCCTCACCTAAAACTCTGGCTTTTGACTTTCCCAGGTTCCTTTGGCTTTCTTGTTAGGTCTTCTTTTTCTTCCCAGTCCTTGTAGTAAGTTATATTGTAATTGTGCCCCATATTAATTGTACCCCTCATCATAATTATTTTACTTTTTATGGCCTCTCGAATCCATGAAAGTCAATTAAATTTTTTGGCTTCGAAGAGGAATAAGAATCATACCAGTCAGGATTGTGGTTCAAAAAGAAAAAGATCAGTGAGAACTATTACTCTAAAAAATATTAAATTGATTTTTTTTAGTGTTTTCTAATAGTTTTTATATGTATTTTTGAACAAAAAACTATTTTAATATATTTTTAAATAATAAATTATTTAAAAAATATCATATATCATAATCTTAAAACTCCTCCATCTTTATTTAAGGACAGAAATCAGTGTATCTCTCTCTAGAATTTCTGGGATTTGACACGTCGTTATTTCATAGGTGGGACGTATTCAAAGAGGGTACAAGGACAAATAATTGGGGTTAATATCAAATATGTAAAAGTAAAGGACTATAAAGGTAAATGTGCGTGAAGGCGGCGCAATGTGCGAAAAGGGCGTAGTCTCGTCTCGTGTTCCTTTTTTTCGGTGCTCTCTTTCTTGTATGGCTTTTCAAACGTTCAGACTCTACGCACGTTCTCGACCGCGTCAAGCTTTGGCGTTACGCGTTGAATATTCGCTACGTGGTTTTGACGGCGCTGTCTAGAGTTGGCTTTAAGACTTGGTTTTTTTAAGAAAAATTCTTCCTTCAAAAATAAAAAATTTCCATTGCCTCAATGGAGAATTTTCTTACCTAACTTAATTTAAATAGTCGAATTGTTAGGAACATGTTTTTGATTTATGCCTCGTTTGTTTCAAGCAAATAGTCTTTAAGCTTTCTCAATGTTCGGTAAGCTCTTGGAAATAAAAGCAAAAATAAAGTGTTTTTCTCTTTTTTATTCTAGAAAACACTTTCATTGTTTTTACAAACATAACATCTTCCACGAAATATTTCTATATATTTATCCCCGATGCAAAAAATTTATACCAAAAAAACCTAAATATCCAACTCTCAGGTAATATCATTAATTAATTTGGCTTTTTCATTAATTTAAAAAAGTTATTTTGAGGTTTTAAAAATAAAATTTACTTTTAAAATATTTAACAAGGTTATATGTCTATAATATTATATTTGTATATTTATATTTTATAAAATAAGCTATATATGAATATATGATATCATAAAAAAAATTCCTTCATAATTATACTTTTTATATCTCATTCTTTTATTATAAATGCTCAAATCATTACATTTGATGTTTTATAAATGTTAAATAGACTTGAAAAAAAATATTTATAAGTTATTTTTCATGACATAATTAAACACCAAAAAAAAGTTTCAACTTATTTTTCATAACATTGTCAAACATCAAAAAATAATTCATTTTTCATAGAAATCACTTTCGAAAAGAAACTACTTTCCAACAAACAAACAAGATCTTAAATCTTAAAATGACCAGTTAAACTCACAAAGAAAAGAAATTTTATTAGTATTTAGTACAAACTAGATTATTAATCTGTGCTACATTGCAGTTCGGGTCAAGTTTTTTTTAAACATAAAAAATATATTAAAATATTGCTAATGTTTTTTTTTTCTAGTGGAAAATGTTTTTAAACCGTATAGGGGTTGATCCAACGTGACTCGAATGACTTTACGAGTCCAATATTTAAATCGAACTGCTCACAAAAAAATAGTTTGACTCAAAAAAATTTAAGATAACATCTTTTTTAATATTAAGATAACAATATATTGGGTTGACGTAAATCAACCCGGGTTAATATATCAAATCTGTGATCCGGGTTATCAGATTGTGATAATCCTATAGAAAACAAATTAAAACAAATTATGAAACATAATTCTTAATCAACTCAATATTGAAGGATATAATTGAAAAAATTAATTAAAAAGAGGCCTAAAAAGTGAATAGAGTTAACTTGTCAAACCCATGACCCGAATATAAAACAAAGATAACCTCATAGAAAGTAAATGAAAACAAATTAAGAAGTTCAATTCTCAACCAGCTCAATTCTAAAAAATAAAATTAAAAATATCAATTAAAAAAATAAAAAAAACGACCATAATCAATTCGTCTAATTCATAATCCGAGTAATAATGCCGAAATAACCTCATGGAAAAAATAAAAAATAATAACCCAAGTTAACCTATAAAAATTCTCAAAACTAGTCATAAAACTAAAATAACCTCGTATAGAGCAAATTAAAATAAATTATGAAACTCAATTTTTAATTAACTTCATCATATTCAATGTTAAACGATAAAACTTGTAAAAGTTTTAATTAAAAAAATGATAAAAAAAAATAAATCAAGTAATTTTGAATTATCTCATTAAGAACTCTTCTTGGATTATAAAATTAAAATAATCTAATAAAAAATAAATCAGATTAAAAGAAGTCTAGTGTGTTAAAAAAAACCAACCAAAGACACTTTTTCCCAACTAAAAGCAAAAATAAAAATAAAAATAAAAAACACTTTTAATTTTTGTTTTAGCCGCCACCCCTACCCTCTCTCTGTCTCATGTGATTTACCTAGTTATTTAATGTATGCTTAACACTTGCAAGATGAACCCTGACTTCAAATCTCCCATCCAAAGGCTTTCATTATGCTCTGTGCTGGGCACTGACAGGTCAGGTTGAAGCGACAAGCTCCTGATAGAAGCTAGGCTAAAGCCCTCCTCGCTTTGTTCTACCAATTGAGAAAAGAGCTCGTCACTTACGATCGATGGAACGAGATACAGATCGCTGAGAGGTCAATGGTTAGTTAAAGGCTTGACCAACGGGAGAAGACAAGATGACCAGAAGTCCAGGAGGGGTGGGTCGACAGGAGATGCAAGTCATTTTGAAGGATTTATCCGGTTTACCGGTCTTTAAATAAAAAAAACGAGACAAACCAAGCTGAAATGGTTTGGTTTAAATCAGTTTTTGATTCAATCCAAGTTAAATTTTTCAAAAAGAACAACGACCGGTCTAGTTGGTTTTTTAGTCTAAAATCCGATCAAATCAGACCATGAACACCTCTAATGAAGTATAATTGCCGATGAAATACAATATTAAATAATAAAATTAAAAAAAAACTGGGCCAACTGGATCAACCTATTAAATTGTAACCCAAGTCATGAAACAGGGACAATCCAATAAAAAAAACGATGTTGAATGATCTGCAACTCAGGTCATGGGAATGAGATTCTTTTGGAAAGAAAAAAAACCAATCCGATTTGACCAAGGTTAAAATATCAAAACTCGTGACATTAATTATGAGATCAAGATATATTTATATAAAACATATTAAAAAATTTAATTTTTAACTAATTTAATGTTAAATTATAAAATTAAAAAAGATATATTCAATAAAAAAACAAATGACAAACACACACCCAACTTGCTACCGTGAGCCAATTGATGAGCCTAGTTTTTTTTTTGTTTTTTTTTTCAAATCTTTCTTTGGTTTTTTTTTTTTTTTGCGCTCCAAATTTTTTTATCAAATTCACAAACTTTTCAGTTTTTACATGTGGTTCTTAAATACCATAATAAATTTTATTTAAATTTTAATAATTTATTTTTTAATTATTATGTGTATGATATAAAACTAATAATATTAATGATAAATTGTTCTTGAAATTTCAATTCAATTTTTTTATTTTTTTTAAATTAATTTTTAACATAATTTTAACATATTTATATATTTTTAGCTTTAAATCACACATAAAATATAAAAATACTATTATATTATTTTTATAAAAAAAAAATTGTTTTAACAAGTAGCCTAACAATATAAAACAAAAACTTTCATAGCTGGCCATTCAGATAAACAAAAGGCCACAAGATTACAGCCCAACAACTGTTAATCAAATTGCTTGCATTGTTGGAAAGCAAAGAGCAACTCGTGAGCAAGAAGGAAACAATCAAGAATCGTGTCCGCAAGAATATCAGGGACTAGGGGGGGAAAAGAACTATCCTGGGATATATGATTAAAAGAAAGCATAAAGAGTCCACAGAGACAGGAAATGAAATTTGTAGAAGAATGTGAAGTGTCATCTATTTTTTATTCTTTTAAAGAAAGAAAGAGCCACGGTTATTCCTTGCATCATCCTCATTCCTTCTCATCACATCAAAATCATCCTTAACAACAATTCAATGAATATATACGGGCCATGGCTCCCTCCAACAGTTATCAATCGTGCATAATACTGACTTGCATTCAATTTAAGCTGAAATTATTCCTCAATCTATTAATTTCAAGTATATGAACAAAGCTTTCTCAAAAGAGGTATATGGCCACAGCCCAACTCTAGGCTCAGCAAGAAAAACAAATAGCACATATCAATATAGGGAAAATGTTCAGTTAACTATAATGTATACGGCAAGGCGGCGCCGCCGCCGCCGCCATCCTCATGTATATAGTGGTGTAATCCTGGTGTCACTCGGTTCCCTTTTTTTTACATCTTTCATGTAATTCCGGGCAGAAACAACAGCTAAAGGCAATTAGACTATTATGCTGCTCTATGTTATGCTACCAGCCTAATTAATCATGTACCAATATTTCCTATTTCACTTTCATATATATTCGCTGACCAAAATTTCCCTTGGTGGTGGGACGGATAAACCCTAGAAAGATGACCTGTAGTTATATAGTATAACTAGGTCAAGCTCCCTATATAATTTTTCATGCTATCTGCAAAAGGAGAGGTCACTGATTACAATTATAACACATGGCAGTAACATTTTTAGTGCTAATTTTATAAATTAATCACTTCATTGAAATGTCAAAAGCAGTAAAAAGATTTATGAGAAGAACCGAGTACCTTGTAAATATATGGGTCATGTCTCCCTCCTCTGCCAGATCTTTTCACTTCTTCTTGCCTTAACAGCCTAAAATTTCACCACGGTTCATTAACAATCAAACGGTGATGAAGATTTTGCAAGTAATAAATTTTTTTTTAAAAAAAAAAAAAGCACTATTGCACACAATTAGATCTAACACATTCCACGTGCCAATCACGTGAGCTTACTCACTCACATTCTCAAAGCTTTGCTTGTGCTAGGACTGTCTCCAAGCACTTGACGAATCCTCATTTCAGCGAAACAACCGTTAGACAGCAGCTTCAATATTGCTTCGGCTAGGCTGCTAAGGTAACGCGAGCCAGAGCCAGATCTAGATCTGATCCTCTTCGGCTCCTCGTCATTACGAGCCGGCTTCATCATTAATCCTTTCCTTTTCATATGGTGGTTTCGCGCGCAAGCAGCGCTGGGAGTGCTTGACAAACACGAACCTGACTCCGTCGACGCCTCAACTGCCTTCTCTGGCGGAGCTACTGCGTCGGTCCTCTGGTGACCCGAGATCCAGTTCACCTTCGAGCGCTTCCTTCGTGCTACCTGCAAGAATTACGAGAATTAAACTCAACAGCAATGATTATTAACTGATCAAAACACAGAGAACGCTTCGTTTAACAACAAAATCACAAAAAAAAAACGAATAAAAGGACCGATCTAGAAGCAAACACAGTGCTATAAAGACCTTAATCCAAAGAGCTTAATCGATAACAAATACAGTAAGATTGAGAGAGCTTGTCTTAGATAACATCCAAACAGAAGCAAAACTGAAGAAAATCAACTAATAATCACCGAAAGAGATTCGTAATGACTTCAAACGGGGATTTCTACTCAAAATCAACAAAAAAGAGCCAGAAATCACATACAAATCAACCGATAAGCATAAAACAGGAAAAAAAACGATTTCTAATAGAGATATTCACTCAAAATCAACAAATAATAGCCAAAAATCTCGCCATGCTAAAATCATCCAAATAGAGCAGAAGAACACTAAAATATCAACTAACAAGAATCAACTGAGACGATCACTCAAAAATGAACAGAACGAAGCCGAACAGAAACTCTGAGATTAAACCGAGAAAAAATGAAGACCACCTCGGGCTTCATTTCATGGCAGCGAGACACAATAGCGACGATCCGTAGCTTGTGATCTCGAATCTCCTTAAACGAAGATACATCACTAGTAAGAGACGAAACGCACGATTTCGAGCCACTAGTCACCGAGCTCAAGCTCTCTTCTTCACTGCTTATCTTTCTATCACTTCGCTCATTCACAGACTTCTTTCCATCAACACCAAGACTGCCAAAAAAAAACGACATCATTAATTAAAATACAAGCAAAATTAAAAAGCAAAGCAAGTTTTGATTGATTGAGTAATTACTTTGAAGGAGGAGAGATAGGTGTGGTGTTGGAGAGGAGGAGAAGAGCAGAAGCGACAGTGCATTCAACAGGAGAAGGAAACGGATGCATTTTTGTGTTTTGAACAGAAAGAAACGAAACGAAACGTTTTTTGTGTGGGTGGCGGGCTGTTCCAGATATTTGAATTTTTACTTTCCCTTTAGTTTTTGTTACTGCTATTTTTGTGCTCCCTTTCTGCCGGTTTTATCATGGACGGCCGGATGCTTCTCGCGTGGGGTGGTACTGTCATGGGAGAGAGTGTAGAATAGCGAGACTGTTTTGAATGCTTGCCAGGTGTCAGGTGTTACAGTGCGAGTTTTGCATACAAAGTTTTGTTGACCTTCATGCAATCGGGCTGTTTGTTAAGTTTAGGTGACAGCCTGTTAGCTAAAGAAAGTTTCAGTAAATATTAGATTGCTAGATAATTCACTCGTGTTATGGTGCTGGTTAAGTAAGATTTTTCTTGAACGTTAGAAAAAAGTTCAAATGTAGCTCATATTTTTTCTTTAGCAAGAAGAAATTTTTAATTGTTTTTACTTGATATAATTCAGTTAATTTTACAGGTCTAAAAATAATTCATATAATTTGTAAAAGTATAATTTTACTAAAAATTTCAAGATGGTATATTTTTTCAATATTAAGATAATAACATATTAAATTGACTTCGGTCAACTCGGGTTAACATGTCAAATGTGTGAATCGAGTTTTGAGATTATAATAACCTCATAAAAATTAAATCAAAATAAATTATAAAGTCTAATTCTCAATCAATCTAAATGTTGAAATTAAAAATAAAAAAAACAATTAAAAAAAGACCTAAAAAAACATCTCAGGATAACCTGCTAAACTTGCAACCTAAATTATAAGATCGAGATAACCCTAAGAAAAGCAAATCAAAACAAATTACAAATTTTAATTTCTATTCAACCCCATGTTGAAGGATATTATTAAAAAAATCAATAGAAAAAAAACATAAAAAATACATGAGTCAATCCGTTAAACTCACGACCTGAATCATCCCTCGTATAAAAAAATAACTTAATTCAAAAAATAACTTAATTCAACCCAAGTTAATGTACTAGATTTGTGACTTTGATCATGAGATTGAGATAACCCCATAAAAAGCAAATCAAAACAAATTATGAAACTTAATTTTCAATCTTCCTTGTTGGACCTAACATTGAATGATAAAAATTTAAAAAAGTATAATTAAAAAAAAAAAAAAAAGAGTCAAGTCAACCTGAATCAGCTTGTTAAACATTATTTCTCAGTCATGAGGTCAGGATAACCTAATAAAAATCAAACTAAAATAAATTATGAAATCTAATTCTCAATCAAACACAATATTAAATGATGAAATTGGGTGGAAAAAAACTAAGTTAACTGGATTAACCCTTCAAACTTGCAACTCAGGTCATGAAACGAGGATAACCCAATAAAAAACAAATCTAATGTTGAAAGACACGTGACCCAGGTCATGAGATCGAAATAACCTCTTAGAAAAAGAAAACATAAAAACGACCATATTTAACTAATATTAAAATGCCAAAACCCAAGACTTTGATCACGAGACCAAGATATTCCTATAGAAAAAAATAATTATGAAGCTCAATTCTTAATCGACATAGTGTTGAATGATAAAATTGAAAAAAAAACAAAAAAAATAACACAAAAAACAACTCAAGTTAACTCATTAAACACTATTCTTGGGTCATAAAAGCTAAAGTAACATAATAGAAAGTAAACAAAACAAATCATGAAGTCCAATCCATAATCAATCAAATATTTAGTTGACTCGACTTTTTTCTTTTCTTTTTCTAATTGATTTTATTTCTTGAATTTATCATACAACATTAGGTTGATTGATAATTAGACTTCGTGATTTTACAACTCTTGTCATGAGTTTGGTAGGTTAACCCTAGTTGATTGGAGTTTTTTTATGTTTTTTTAATTGATTTTTTTAAAATTTTATCTTTCAAAATTGAGTTGATTAAGAATTGATCTTCATAATTTATTTCAATTTGCTTTTTATTGGGTTATCTTGATTTCATGATTAGGGTTGCGGGTTTAACAAGTTAACTCAGGTTAACTCGGATAATTTTTTTAGTCTTTTTTTAATAGATTTTTTTTCCAACTTCATTCTTCAACATTAAATTTATTGGAAATTTAGTTTTCATAATTTATTTTGATTTACTTTCTATGACGTTATCATAATCTTATGACTTGGTATGCAAATTGACAGGTTAACCGACTTGACCTAATATGTTGTTGTCGCAATATTTATTAAAAATGTCTCATTTTAAATATATTTTTACTCAAATTATGTTTTTATTGGTTTTTTGAATTGTTTTTGAAATAGCCAAGAGGATCAAATCATATCAGATCATATTCTACACGATTGAAATTTCTTTTATTAAAAAAAATATTAACAATGCTTAGATATTTTTTATATTAAAAAAATAATTGTAACTTACCATATCACGCGGGTGAATGATATAATATAAATATACTAAATGGCACCATTTCTTTGGGCTAACCGGTAATAAAAGCAAAATAATGATCATAGTCATACTCATAATAATAATAAAACCAGCTCATGTATATACTTAACACTCTTCTGCTTCTCTCTTCCCTTCATCTCCATTTCCCTCTTCCCGCCTTGCGTTAAAGAGAACACTAATAACGACTAGATTTTTTTTTTATCTTTCTGAAAATTACTAGTCAAACTAAAAATTCGTCGTCACATATTAAAAATACTATAATTATAAGACTCGATCCAAGTTGCCGGTCACAAATCGAGTGGGCTTTTTTTACAGCCTCTGTTAACCAAGTGGGCTTGCTGTTTCTGTTTGGTTAGGGTGCCTGTCTGTATTCTGGTGGTTGTACTGGGCTTATCATGTTCTGAAGGAGAAAAAAAGCCTTAAAATAATAATAATAATAATAATAATAACAATAACGAAGAAGACAAACAAGACAAATAAACTGTTCTTAAGGTAAATTCCAAGGCAAAATTGGAAACTTTCGTTTCCTGTTGTCTTACAACGTTTTTAGGGCATTCTTTTTCTTTCTAATGATTAGAATCACTTTATTTATTATTATTATTTTTTTTTTATAACCTGGGTGTTTGAATAACTTATGCATACATTAATTCTAGAGTTCACTGAATATTCTGCAAGTCTAATGAGCAAATAAAGTACCACGGGATGACATACATGTATAGAGATAATCGAACGTAGATGCAAAGAAAAAAAACAAATCCATTTTCCTATTAGACCACGATCTTGAATCACTTTATTTCCTGAAGATATGTGATATATTTATAATACCTTTAAGTTACAAATTATTAAATATTTATTTTTAATTGTGTTAGAAAATTATAAGATAGAATTTTGTAGGTTCACCAAACAAATCATTATTGTGGCAGTGAATATTAAATGAATATATTTATCGTAGAAAAAATGATTTGTTATCTTGAACCATGCACACACAAATTTCAATTATATAAAAAAAAGCATAGCAAATTATAAATTTAGATTAGTGAATATATGAGTAATGCAAAAAAAAAAAATCAAAATAAAAACTATCAATTAGAAATATACTAAAACTGCTCAGCCTTTTACTGTAGCAATGCACAGTAAAAAGCTGAGCTGTTTTTTCTTTTTTTTAAAATATTTTTTTAAAAAACCTATTATTTTTTTCATTTTTTTTAATTTTTTTCTTTTTCAATCCCTTTAGCTTTTTTCTTTCTTTCTTTATTTTTTTTATTTTAATAAATTTTATTTTGTTTAATTTAGTTTAAGCTATTTTTTTCATTTTTTTTCATTTTTTTCTTTTTTGATGCCTTTAGCTTTTCCTTTCTTTCTTTGTTTTTTTTAATAAATTTTGTTTTGTTTAATTTAGTTTGTTAATGTTAATATTTTTTAATTTAGTTATCAGACTTTTATGACATTGATCCCAGGTTTAACAGGTTAACTTGGTTTCACGAGTTAACCCGGATTTTTTTCTTTTTAATTAATTTTTTTTGTTTACTTTAGTTTATTAATGTTAAATTTCTTTCTATTTAGTTATCAGACTTTCATGACACATATCTCAGGTTTCACGGGTTAACCCAATTAATTCTAGATTAACCCGTCCATTTTTTTTGTTTTTTTATTTTGTTAATGTTAAATTTTTTTTATTTAGTTATCAGGCTTTCATGACAAGGATCCCAAGTTTAACAGATTAATCTGGTTTGACGAGTTAACACAAAGTTTTTTTTGTTTTTTTTCTTTTTAATTAATTTTTTTCGTTTATTTTAGTTTGTTAATGTTAAATTTCTTTCTATTTAGTTATTAGACTTTCATGACACATATCCTAGATCTGACAGGTTAACCTGGTTTTACGGGTTAACCCAGTTAATTCTGGGTTAACCTGTCCATTTTTATTTGTTTTTTTCTTTTGTTAATGTTATTTTTTTTTATTTAGTTATCAAACTTTTATGACATGGATCTCAGGTTTAACGGGTTAACCTAGTTCGACAAAGTAACCCAAAGTTTTTTTTCTTTTTAATTAATTTTTTTTTAATTTAGTTTGTTGATGTTAAATTTCTTTCTATTTAATTATCAGACTTTCATGACACATATCCCGGGTTTGACTGGTTAACCTGGTTTCACGGGTTAATTGAGTTAATTCTTGGTTAACCCATCAACTTTTTTTTTTATTTAGTTATCAAACTTTCATGACATGAATCCCAAATTTAATGGATTAACCTGGTTTGAAAGGTTAACCCAGTTAATTCAATTTTTTTTTCTTTTTCTTCATTAATATTTTCCTTCATGTTGTTTTTTTCTTTTTAATTAATCTATTTAATTATCATACTTTTATGACACGATCTTGCAGCCAGACCCACATCCAAGGCTCCTAGATCTGGTGTTGCAGTTAGACTCACTTAAACTTGAGTCATGTAAGTTTAATATTACTATTAATATTATAAATATTACTCTTAGGTCAAGCGTTGCAATTAGACCCAAGATTTTTAGGTATATCTTTGCAGAAAGACCTAACACACTTAGATCTCAGCCTTTTTTATATTTTTTATGCAAGAAAAAAAAATTAGCCCGTGGGTATGCCTTTGTTTTTTTCCCCTTTTCTTTTCCTTTCTAAGCATTTTATCGTGGACTGCACAGTGCAGTTCATAATGAAAAAGTTGATGCCTTTAGTTTTTTTCTGGCTTTTTTTATTTACTTTCTTAATATTAAATTTTTTCTATTTAATTATCAGACTTTTATGACACGGATCCTGGGTTTGACGGGTTAATTCTAGGGTAACCCGTCAATTTATTTTTTTTCTATTTAGTTATCAAACTTTCACGACACAAATTTAATGTTTGACGGGTTAACATAGTTTGAAGAGTTAACCCAGTTAATTCAGATTTTTTTCTTTTTCTTCATTAGTTATTTTCTTCATGTTGGTTTTTTTTCATGTTTTTTTTCTTTTTATTTAATCTATTTAATTATCACACTTTTATTGTACGACCTTGCAGTCAGACCCACATCCAAGGTTATTGGATCTGGTATTGCAGCAAAACCCACTTAAACTTGGGTCATGCAAGTTTAATGTTATTATTAATATTATAAATATTACTCTTAAATCAGACGTTGTAACCAAACCCAAGACTTTTGAGTATAGTTTTGTAGAAAGACCTAACACTTTTAAATCTTTTTTTTTTAATATTTTTTATGTAAAAAAAAATTAACCAGCAGCATCGCGCGGGTAATCTAACTGATTAATTCTATAACTCAAAAAGAAGTTTGTCTTCGAGTTGCGGAACGGAAAGCTTGATCTTGGCTGGAAGGAGAATTAAGCAGAAACAAGTTTGATGAAGTTTTTCGGGGTTTTAAAGTGTATCTGATGTATTTATTTAAAAATATATTAAAAAAATTAAATGATGATTCAATTACTGTGCCAAACGGTCCTGAATGTTTCATCCGAAAGAGCTTTTACGCCTTATACTTCTTGATTTGTTGATAAAAATTAATCGGGCTTTGAAGCTTGATTTGAAAGAGCTTCAAGATGTTGATGTTTTTTTTTTTTCCTGGTTATCGGAGAAATTGATGAAGATCTTTGAAACTTCAAGCTTGATCTGAAGGAGTTTCAGGGTGTTGATGATTTCTAATTTGTTAAAGAATTTCTAAACTTTGAGGAAGTTCTTGTTGAAGAGAGCTTCTTCTTGAATTCGATTTCGTGTTTTCTTATGACTATTTACAATGATGAAAAGTAAAATTTATGTTGATTACCATTTTTTCAGGGGTATTTTATTAGAAAAAAAATAGGAAAGTTATTTAAAATACCCTAACTAAACGGGTGTTAAGCGCTATTTGTTTTTACGTTTTAAAAGTATTTTTGAAAAAAATTAAATTTAAATTTATTTTTTTCTTTACTTCAAATTAATATTTTTTAGTATTTTTAGATTATTTTGATGCACTAATATCAAAATTGATTTTTAAAAAATAAAAAAATTATTTTAATATATTTCTTAATAAAAAATATTTTAAAAAATAATCATAACTATATTTCCAAACACATTCATAAATTCATGAAATAGTATTTGATGAGTGTTTCATGAGATAAACAAAAGATTATATGATTTCCACGTGACTACCTATCTACTGTGTTAAACTTGAATTAATAGAAGGATTTGATTGAGAACGTATTGATATATCAAGGACCTAATCAGGATGAAAATTGATAGAGGACCTATTTGAGATTACAGCTACAAAACAGGGACTATTTTGAGGTTTGCTCTTTCGATATACAACTTGATAAAAAGAAGAAGAAGAAGAAGTCATGTTTGGTGCACGAAAATGGATCCAGGAATATTAAGAAAAAAATAATCCAGCTGTATTTGACGTGTCGTGTGGATATGAGTCAGCGATTACTTGTTAACTTGTTATTGGCAAGACAAACACGCTTTTTTGCCACGTCAGGTAAGGATATGCCTTGAGAGTATCTTTTGCTAATTTCCCTCTTTAAACCCTTAACTCTCTCTTATTTACATACAGCATCGTAGTGTTTTTTTTATTATATTATGCCCTGAAATTAAAAGTAAAAGAAATGAAAATTGCTTCTTTTATTTCACCCACATTTTCTCAATTTGCCATGAAAAAAAATGAATGACAAGAACCGACGTTAATTGTATTTGGGATAGACTTGTAAAATTTGGATGTTTACAGACTAATTAGTTAAAATTATAATGTTTTTAAATAACTCTGAATTACAAGGGATTTGTACTCACTTTTTATCTAGTCGTACTATAAAACTAGAAAACACTGTGATTGGAGGGTTGGCAAGTAAAAAGAGCAAGCTCCTAGAAATCACAGTGTCTGGATACATGATTCAAGGTAAATCACGAGTACCAAAATTACAAAAAAAAAAAAAAACCTAACTAACTGGGCTCATGAATTTCTTACATCTAAACACAATGCAATATAGACAGAAATAATGTAATTACATCTTGCATTTCCAGGAAAAAAAATGATGAGCTTAATATACAATATAAAAACTATATTATCTTTAAAAATCAAATTTATAAGAAGGTTAATTAGAAGCAATTAAGTATTTTTCTTTTTTACATACATGGTATAAAAATAACATTATTCTTACAAGCAAAATTGTTAAAAGGTTGACATGGGCTGTTCATTCATATATATATATATATATATATATATATATATATATATATATATAACTCTTAAAAATAAAATTTATTAATCTTGTATCTACGAGGTTTTTTTTTTTTCTATTTTCAAACTTGTTATTAGTTATTAACAAGTTGGCTCGAGTTGATTTGATCTTTTAACAAACACAAGTTTTATTTTAAAAAAATATTATTGGCACTGCCCGCACCTCTCTCGTGGCACCATCCCTTGTTCAAACGTTGCCTTTTAAAATAACTTTTGAAGTGTATTGCCATGAGCTTTTTATTGGTGTCGCATGTGTTTATAAAGGAGTGATGGTTGGGCTCTAATTAACTTTTTTTTTTCTTTTTTTGTCTCTCTTCTCCTTATAAAAATATAAGAGTATCATTTCATTTGTTTTTTTGTATCTAGTTTTCTCCTCACTTTCTTGATTGTTATTTTTTTTTTAATTTTGCCACTCGTCATTTAATTTCATTTAATCTATGTATCAAATTTAGTCTTAATTCTTTTTATTACTACTTTTTTATTTTGGATTTATTTATTTATTTTTAATTTAATCTCTTAGTATTTTGTTGATTTAGAATTTATTCACATTATTTTTTAGGGTTTGTTTTCCATGTGGTTGGTCTTAAGTTCCTGACTTGGGTCGCAATTCTCAAAATTTAACACGGATTGACTTTGATATTTTTTAAGTTCTTTTTAAAAATATATATTTTTAATTTATTCCTTCAACATATGATTTATTAAGAATTGATCTTTGTACTCTCATATTTTCACTTCCTTTTCCATGGAGCTATCCCAATTATGTGCCAGGACTGCAGGGTTAATGGGTTAACCCGGGTTTGCTCAGATTTTTTTACTAATTTTTTTTTCATTTTCCCCCCTTTACATTGGACTATTTGATAATTGAACTTTATGATATTATTTAATTTGCTTTTGACAGGCTTTGTAGCTTTTGTTTTACGTTGTCAATTTTTTCTTTAAATATTTTTTTTATATTATTTAAATTAACCAAGTTTATTAAACCTAGTCGAGTTAATAATACAAGTCCTAAATTGTTTTTTTTTCTGAATATTTGTATAGATTTAATATTTTTTTATGCTATAAAAAAATTGGACCGGTCGCAGGGTAGCAAGAGGCCTAAGTAGTCTAAGGAACCATTTGGAAACGCGGTCCAACTCGTGTTTCTAAAAAATTCAATTTGTTTTTTTGCTAAAAAATAATTTTTTTATGTTTTTGGATCGTTGTAATGTGCTGATTTCAAAAATGATTTTTAAAAAATAAAAAAAATATTATTTTAATGCATTTATAAAAAAAAAAACTTTGAACCGCAACCGCAATCCCAAATAAACCCAACAAGATAACACTGAATTACTAAAATCTTTTATTTTCCACAAAGAAAGTTGGATAACAGAAGCAAGAAATCTCTTAAAAAATAAAAACCATCAACTTGATTCCCAGGTTTTTAACTTTGTGTTTGACATTACGTTTCAGAAGCGCTTTTGAAAAAAAAAAAATTTTTATTTTTTTCTTTGCTTTAAATTAATATTTTTTTGATGTTTTCAGATCGTTTTGATATGCTAGTGTTAAAATTAATTTTTAAAAATAAAAAAAATATTATTTTAACATGCTTTTGAATAAAAACATTTTAAAAAGTAACGACTACTATACTTTCAGACACGCTAGAAATCCTATTGTATCAAAATTAAAAGGAACAAAAAAAAAAAAAGAGAAGAAAGCATTTCGACACTGTTCAAGAGTGTGGCTTAAATAAAAGTTTGCAAAAATTTAATTTAATTTTTTTATATTTTTAAATTCTTTTAACATGCTAATGTATAAAATTAATTTTAATATATTTTTAAATAAAAAATATTTTAAAAATGAATTATTATCACGTGGCAGCCTTTTCGCACTTTTGGTTATCTAATGTTTCGTTAGCTAATGTCGGGAGAAGGTTTGCAGAATGTGCCATCCAGACCTGGATGCCCGAGACAAGTTGATCATCTTGCTGTCAACTGCTACAGCAGCAAACACATGGGCATTTCATCCTTCCATTTTTTTTTTTATAAGTGGACCCCGCATGACAGATAAGATGTTTTGTTTGTTTAAAACCACCAATCACAAATAAGCTCTTACTTTACTGCTAGTCCTCAGCAGATAAGCAAAACAGTGTTTTCTTCTTCTTCTCTACTCTCAAGAATCAACGTCATAGTTGCGAGATCCTTTCCAGTTTAGAAAAAGAGCTATCAATATTATTGTTTAAACTTAAATCAATTATTTTTATTAAAATAAAATTATTTTTTTTAATTTTTTCTAGAGTTAATCACACCAAGTTTAGATTGGATTTAATTGAGTTATTAACAAAGCAAATATTTTTTTATTCAATTTAAAATATAATCTGGATCAGGTTTGTGACCGCCTTCATTAAACAAGAAAATAAAAGAAATAATTTAATCAATGAAGACAAAACCATAAATAATTGGAGCTGATTGGAAATATTAATCATGAAATGACCCATACAAAAAAGAAAGAAACGATGGAAGAGAAAACAACTAAACAAGACAAGGACACCTCAACCCACTCCAACAAGAGGCAGCAGGAACGTTACATTGCATTTCATTCAACTTCAAGCCTAAGCAACCCCCAACCCCTTCCATGTCGGCAGCAACCTGCTTCTTCCTATCTTTCTTTAGCAGCTAACAAGTGGACTCCTCCCTCCTGTTTCATTTCTAGAGAGAGAGAACGATAGGAGACATTATTGTAACTTACTTTTAGAGAGATCGACTGAAAAAAAGGACGAGAGAGAGAGAGACAAGGAAATCGAGAAAATGTTTTGACAGCGAGAGTCAATGTTAGAGTGAATAAGAAACTCTCAAAAAGATTGAAGCTTTCAAGTTCAATTAAGAACTCAAAATAACACAAAAGATTGGAACTTTGAGCTTCAATCTCTTCAGTTTCTCACAAAATCACTACAAAGATTGAAGCTTTGAAGTTCAATCTCTTCCAAAAAACCACAATCAAGAAGATCCCTTTTTTTCTTTCACCAATGTTAGTCCAAGATCGTGTAACCACTAACCCAAATCCAAAATCTCCCAAATCACAAATCAGAGCCTCCATCAACAGCCACCATCACGACCTCCACCACCGCTTCTCAGAGTCAAAATCTTTAGATTTCTCCACATGGGTATCTGAGAATTTCTGCAAAATCGTCACAATCACGGTGCTAGTTGCCACGGTCGCCGCCATCCTCTTCCTCTTGAGCACTGGTGACACGGCTGCACTTAGCTACATTCAATCAAAAGCCCAACCTCTAGACAAAACCCATCATCCTCCTCGTATAAATTGGAACAATATCCCATCAATCGCTGACAAATCTTCGCCTTATACGAATTTCCGGTCAGAGAAATGGATTGTTGTTAGTGTCTCTCATTATCCTTCTGATTCGCTTAAAAAGCTTGTTAGGATTAAAGGTTGGCAATTGCTAGCAATTGGGAATTCAAGGACACCAAATGATTGGTCCTTGAAGGGTGCAATTTACTTGTCTTTAGAACAACAAGCGACTTTAGGGTTTCGGGTTTCAGGTTATCTACCTTTTGATTCTTATTTAAGGAAGAGTGTGGGGTATTTGTTCGCGATCCAACATGGGGCGAAGAAAATTTTTGATGCTGATGATCGCGGAGAGGTTATTGATGGTGATTTAGGGAAGCATTTTGATGTGGAGTTAATAGGGGAGGGGGCTAGGCAAGAGACTATATTGCAATATAGCCATGAGAATGAGAATAGGAGTGTAGTGAATCCTTATGTTCATTTTGGTCAAAGGACAGTTTGGCCGAGAGGGTTACCATTAGAGAATGTGGGTGAAATTGGCCATGAAGAGTTTTACACTGAGGTTTTTGGTGGGAAACAGTTTATACAACAAGGGATATCGAATGGATTGCCTGATGTTGATTCTGTGTTTTATCATACCAGGAAAACGGGTTTGGAAGCCTTCGATATTAGGTTTGATGAGCGTGCCCCGAAAGTGGCATTGCCTCAAGGGGTAATGATGCCGGTCAATTCATTTAATACGATTTACCATTCGTCAGCTTTTTGGGGTTTGATGCTTCCAGTTTCAGTTAGTACCATGGCTTCTGATGTCTTGAGAGGCTATTGGGGGCAAAGGCTTTTGTGGGAGATTGGTGGGTATGTTGTGGTTTATCCACCGACTGTGCATAGATATGATACAGTTGGGGGGTACCCTTTTTCTGAAGAAAAGGATCTTCATGTTAATGTTGGGAGGCTTATTAAGTTCTTGGTTGCATGGAGGTCGAGTAAGCATGAGTTGTTTGAGAAGATTTTAGAGTTGAGTTTTGCTATGGCAGAGGAGGGGTTTTGGAGTGAGCAGGATGTGAAGTTTACTGCTGCTTGGCTTCAGGACTTGCTTGCTGTAGGGTATCAGCAACCTAGGTTAATGTCATTCGAATTGGACCGGCCTCGTCCTAATATAGGTCATGGGGATCGAAAGGAGTTTGTTCCTCGGAAGTTGCCATCTGTGCATCTTGGAGTGGAGGAAACGGGGACAGTGAATTATGAGATTGGCAATTTGATTCGTTGGAGAAAGAATTTTGGGAATGTTGTGCTTATTATGTTTTGCAATGGGCCTGTTGAACGTACTGCCCTGGAATGGAGATTACTTTATGGGAGGATATTCAAAACTGTGATTATCTTATCATCGCAGAAGAATGAAGATCTTGCTGTTGAAGCAGGGCATTTGGATCGTATGTACAAGTAAGTTATCTATATTTATATATTTTACTTGTTTTGGTATTGTGATTTGAATCTAGATTCTTATGCAAACCAGAATCTCGGATATCTGATATGGATTCATAGATTAGTCAGATAGCAAATTTTATATAACTATGACAAAAACTTTGTCTCTCACAGAGACTGGGGAGTTGGAGTGTTGGGAAGCTTTGACACTCTTGTAAAATGAAAGAGATTTGTTATGATTAAGAAAGTCTGAGGTTAAATTTATGGGTAGCAAGAGAGTATGGAGAGAGCTTTCATGGAATTGGCTTTTCTTAGTTCATTTAATTCTATATGTCTGTTTATACGGGAATAATCACTCTTAGATTGTGTAGATTTTTGCCTATGCCCTATAGTTACAATACTGAACTCTTGTGCATTTGGACATTAAAGTTGGATTTTGGATGGTTGGTGGAGTTGCATAAAATACGACAATCAAAGTAAATAAATGGTGGCTATGTTTCTTGTCATGTTTCTAATTCCAACTCACCATTTTAGCATGTCTAGGGTAATGTTGACATCCTGGAGAACATTTGTGATCCTGGTATTCAGATTCTTTTACTAGGAAATGATGGCTTGGGAATCATCGTATCCTCCAACTTACCTTGTTGTTTACTGATGCCATATGGAATGAGTTTAATCTCCAGGTTCAACATGATACATAAGCTCTGATCTTCAAGTCAGGACAGAGTACTGCACAAAAGATTAATCCAGATTGTTTTTTGTGATTTCCATTTGAGATGTTTTGAAATATATGCATTCTGTTGAAGGTTAGGGTATGATATGTGCATAACACAATAGTTTAAGCTTTGTCTATTTTCAAATTCTTTCGGGCATGAGGCACTGGTGCTTGTGGATAAACTATTCTAGTTAAGCAAGATCAGAGCGTGAGTTTTCTTGGAGTCTCAAACATCCCTCTATGATTGCCCTTTTCTCAAGGAGGCATTTGTTTCCTTTTCTTCCCTCAAATTTGTTATGGAGTTATGCCAGTTTGAGTTTGTTACTGTGTCTTTTATTGTAGTTTTCTTAAAAGCACCTCTGGTTGTTATCTTGTCAATATCTTGGTTTCTGTGGCATGCATTCGTTATTGATAACCATGGAATTGGTGTAAAGTCAAATTTTAACTGTTTTGCACTGTCAAGTGGATATCCCCTATCTTTCATCTTAAACTGGTGTTGCATTGTGTACTAATTATCCTATCTAATGTTGGTTATAGACATCTGCCTAAGATATTTGATCGATATAGCAGTGCCGAAGGCTTTTTATTCCTTCAGGATGATACTATCCTCAATTACTGGAATCTGCTTCAAGCGGACAAGACTAAACTATGGATTACTGACAAGGTAATTTTTTTTCAGTGCTCTGCTTTTTTGGTCATTGTTATCTCCTATTCAATACATAATGTTGCCTTATTTTATCAATTTTGTTTTTCTCCACACATGAGGGTTGCGCACATTGTGTTGGTATGCCAGAGCTTTGTTTCTTCTTTCTCACACCATATCATAAAAATCAATATCTTAATGAATATCCATGTCCATATTTGTTGTGATGCTTCATGCTTATGGTGAATAACACATGTGGCTCCCCTTCTCTTCCATTCTAACACACGTTGTTGCATATAGGTATCCAAGTCCTGGACAACTGTGTCTACCAATGGAAACACAGGTTGGTATGCGAAACAAGCAGAAATGGTAAGAAAAGTTGTTGGCTCAATGCCGGTTCACTTCCAAGTCAATTACAAGGAAGCCATGAAAAGTGACCAGAGCATTGTAATAGGCAGCTCTGAGATATTCTACATTCCTCAGCAGTTGGTGACTGACTTTGTAGATCTTGTTGGTTTGGTGGGTGATCTTAATATTCATCAAAAGGTTGCCATACCCATGTTCTTTATGTCTATGGATTCACCTCAGAATTTTGATTCAGTGCTTAGCACAATGGTATATAAGCCAAAGCCACCACCTGCTAATTCAACTCTTTATTCTGCTCAAGCACCTGCTGTTCATCCATGGAATGTGTCTAGTGAGCAAGATTTCATAAAGCTGACAAGAATAATGGCAGAAGGGGACCCGCTCCTAATGGAGCTGTTTTGAAGGTAAAAAACATCGTTTAATACTCAAAAGAGCCAGAATAGAGTAAGAAAGATTCAAAGACACCTGTAGCGCTACTTTCTACCTGTTATACTGAATTCTGTTTTTTCTTTTTCCCAATTTTTTTTTGTCAAGGGGGAGGGCTCCTTTTCTTTTTCCTTAATTTTTTGTATTTTTTTCTCTTAACATCTCTGTACATTTACCTTGTATCATTCATTTACTGATGGGGATTCCTCTGATGGAAAAATGTGTTGGATCTTTTTCTTTGGCTGGAAAATATAAGAGAAGAAGATACTTGTTTCAGTTTCTCTGGCGCTGTTCGCGAAACATTTTCAGATTCTTCATTTGCTCATATTTCAATGTCTGCCTTCCTTGCTTTGGGGCTTTCAGGATATGGTTCTTGGTTGGAGTTTATCTCTTTGTTTGGGGTTTGTCTTTTAGGTGTCTTGGCTATTTTATGTGAGGCCTTGGCGTTTAATTATGTTCAGGCAGCTGCTGGCCTTTTCTTGGCACCGTGTACTGTTCGTGTTCTCTCTCTTCAACCTCTGGGAGCCTACTTTATCATACTTTGGTTGGCTTATCAAAGAAAGAAAAGAAAAAAAAAGAATTGACAGCAAAACCTATGAAAGGGATTGAATTGCAACTCTGGATTTTATTAAAAATCTCGCATTTAAACGTGGTTGTCACATCCATTCATTCAAGAGAAACAGAGAAATAACCAAGGAAATCAACCATGTTAATGGGTATTTGCAAGTCTAGTATCTTTGCAGCGGTTCATTTACAGTTTACCGATCAATACCCTCAATCTTGTCTTCAACTTCTGAGTACAACTGTCTCAGCTTCTCAATGTTATCCTGTGAAGTTTCCCAGTACCCACGACCATTGGCCTCTAAAAAGGTCTGCAACATCTTCCTAAATGAATTTGGGTTTGTGCTCATGAGTTTGTTCAGCATCTCCTCATCTTGGATGAAAGTTGAGTTAGCTTCCTCATAGACCCAGTTGTCGACTTGGCCTGAAGTTGCACTCCAGCCAACAGTGTTTGTAAGCCGCTTCTCAATTTCACGAACACCCTCATAACCAGCAGACATCATTCCTTCATACCACTTAGGATTCAACAATTTGGTTCGAGCATCGAGTCGCACAGTCTCTGAAAGAGTACGTACCTTGAAGAGACAAATTTTGAAGTAGTTTAGCATTAGAAGGAACTTTATAATTTTAGACTTGGCTATTGAATCAGCCCTTTGGATTAAAAGAGATTGAAATTGCAGTAATTGTCCAATTGCTAACCTGAGCATTTGCTGTTGTTGTGTCTGCAATGTAAGCATTAGGCTTCTTCTTATCCTTCCTCAAGTTCTGCACCAAGTTTGTGGGGTCTGAGTCAAAATAGTGGCTCACATCGGTGAGTGAGATTTCTGAAGAATCAAGATTTTGGAAGGTGGCTTCCGCTGTGCTAAGAGCCATCTCAAAAACTTTTCTTTTCTCTGCCATGCCTGCACCTGGGGCATCACAATCAAAGGCAAAGGACTTCCTGCTCAAGTACATGTCTTGAAGCTGCTTCTCATCATTCCAAGAAGAATTCTCCACTGCAAGGTTTATGTTTGAGGAGTATGATCCCGAGGCATTAGAGAATATACGTGTTGCTGCTTCCCGAATGTCAACACCAAGGGCTTCAGCTTGTTCTAGAGCATGCTTCCTGACAAAGTTCTGATCAGCTGGCTCATCTAGTTCAGCTACCATTTTCACTGCACGGTCGAGGAGGTTCATCTGTGGACAAAATAAAGGAAAAACAATACAGAAGTTCATCAGTAAACGGCTGAGCCAAAACGACGGCTATTAAAGAAAGAATGCAGAACTGAAATATTCATATGTTAAAATAAGATCCTCATGATTTTCCCTGAATGAAAGCAAATTAGTAATATGAAAAAGACTCGGTACCTGATTGATAAAGAGATCTCTAAACACTCCTGAGCAATTAACGACGACATCAATCCTAGGCCTCCCAAGTTCTTCAAGACTTACAAGTTCCACCCGGTTAACCCTACCAAAGGTATCAGCAACTGGCATTACTCCAATCATCCACAATACCTGAGCCAGGGACTCACCATAGGTCTTGATATTATCAGTTCCCCACAATACGAGTGCAACTGTCTCAGGATACTTCCCACCATTGTCAGCTTTCTGCCTCTCAATTAATCTGTCCACCACAACTTTTGCACTCTGCATTGCTGCTGTTGTAGGAATGGATTGTGGGTCTAGTGCGTGGATGTTCTTTCCAGTTGGCAACACCTTTGGGTTTCTGATTGGGTCACCACCAGGCCCTGGCTCCACATATTTGCCTTCCAATGCTTGTTTCAGACTCCCCAGCTCATTGTCAGCGACTATAAGTTTCAAACAGTCTCCTAGGAACCGGAATAATGTTCTCAGCTTTTCCCTATCTGCCTGATAGAATTTTGTGCTTGACAAGTAATCAACCCATGGTTCATTAATGCCAAACCCGAGGATAGAGCTAAGCTTATCTGCAACATCTACAACTTGACCCTTTTTGTTAGTTGTTTTCTGCACAAAGGCAGAGACGGCGCCACGCGAGGCCTCAGTTATTTTCCGAAGAAGTTCTACATCCTTCAAGATTCCCTTGTCACTCTCTCTATATATATCCTCCATGTTTCGTCCAACAGTTTCAGCTAATATTGATGGGAGCGATGAAATCTCATCTTCAGGACGGTCTAATGCAGCAATATTGACCAAGGTTGCGACAGCTTCCATTGCAGATGGAGGTTCACCAATGACATGAAGCCCACATGGCAAAAGCCGGGATTCAATCTCCATGATCTTGGAGTATACCTTTCCAACCACAAGATCTCTCTCCTTTGCAGAGATCTCCTCCCCCTCTTCAGGAAGCTCGACATCCTTGTCAAGATTGCATTGCCTAGCTGTACTGATTATGGAGTTAACAATCTGTGGCCCACGACCTGTGTCTTTGAGGGATTGGTATGAGGAGATAAGCTCACTCAACTGCTTCAGGCCCTTGTAAAGCCCAGCATTTTCAGCTGGAGGGGTCAAATAGCTAATAGTATTTGCATAACTGCGGCGTTTTGCAATGGTGGCTTCAGATGGGTTATTAGCTGCATAATAATAGACGTTGGGGATATTACCAATGAGACTGTCAGGATAACAAGCATCGCTCATTCCCACCTGCTTCCCTGGCATGAATTCAAGTGAACCATGTGTGCCAAAATGAAGAACTGCATCTGCTTTGAAGATTTTCTCAACGAAAGAGTAATATGCTGCAAATCCATGATGTGGGCTAGCCGATTTGGAGAATAATAGCCGCATTGGATCACCCTCATAACCAAAGGTGGGCTGGACTCCGATGAAGACATTACCGTACTGTTTTCCATATACCAAGAGATTCTCTCCATCAGAATTCAAATTGCCAGGGGGTTTGCCCCAGTTTTCTTCCAATGCAGTGGCATATGAAGTAAGGCTTTGATACTCTCGAACACCCATTTTGTAAGCAATGTTCAGATTTGGGCTGCTAAATTGAGCCTCTTTATCATGGAGTATGTCTTCAATCAAGGCTTCTGAAGTCTCTGGAAGGCCCTCAACATTGTAGCCATCTCTTTCTAGTTCTTTCAGAACCGAGAAGATGGAGGAGAAGACATTAAGGTAGGCTGCTGTCCCAACATTCCCCTTGTCTGGAGGAAAACTGAAGACAGTGATTGCTAACTTCTTCTCAGTCTGCATTAGGTAATATACTTGTCATCATGTGATGAAAAAATAGATTCAAATTGAGTTCAAGCATTGTTTTATAGGAGAAAATAGACTAGGTAATGAAAATGTGAATCTTCTGCCACAAAGTTGAGAGGGAGAGACAGATGGGTCGCTAAAAGGGGCAGAAGTGGACAGCCTATCCCTATCATTCCATCAGAATCAAATTTACATTTTAAGCAGTTTCTGAAGCCAAATTCTCATGGCTAATAAATAACTAGTGCACATATACAATGTGTGTTCTTTGAGGCCCATTCTCTCTCCATCACCGGCAAGCATAGATTCATAAATTGAATCAGGTGGTGACAATAGAAGTTCACATCAGCAATGATGCCTACTAATAGTAAATGCAACAACCCTTGGACTTCAACAATTTCGTTTTCTTTTCTTTCAAAGAAATTCTCGTTTCACTTGTAAACAAATGAAATGAGGGTGGGAATGATGTAATGCTTCATTGTGATCTAAGCACGTAGATTGCCTAACCATTATGAATCATGAACATTTTTATGGTTTTCATATCAACTGGAAGCAAACAACAAAACTCCAGGTTGTATAAAAAAAATATGACATGATGTTTAATGATCAGGAAGGAAAATACCTTTGATTTCCTTTTCAGTTCACCCCATCTGATTGCTCTCGTGCAGAGCTGCTCCACCCTTTTGTGAAGAGCATGTGATTTCCCTGCAATTACATTGATTTTTTTACTAATCCTTCAAGAATATGAGGTCGTGTGCATTGAAAGGAACTGCTTGAAGTAAAAGTAATGAACATACTGTTCAGCTTCAGCTTGTAAAATAAAAGCACCGAAAGATGCATATTTGCTTGAATTATAGTTTTTTAAAATATTTGCCCCTTTTGGAAATGATAGAGACTGTAAAATCTTAAAGCAATTCCAAATCTAATGATGGAATCTAATTCATACGAGTATTGATGGCCATGAATAGAACAAACAATAAGAAGATGAATTAAAGAGGGAAATTAGGCTTGCCTGTTCTTGGATCCCGGCCGGCAAAAACAATGGGCTCCATGCCACCATCCAGCTCAGGAAGAGCAACTTGCAAAGCCACCTGAATTGGGTGCAACCCCAAAGTACTATTTAACCACTCCTCAGTTGTTTGAAACACCAAAGGCAATGCAACAATATAAGGCACATCAAGCTTGCTCAATGCCTCGATAGCTCTTGGATGATCCTGCCTTGCTGGACCTCCAACAAGAGCAAAACCAGTCAATGATATCACTGAATTCACCATTGGTTTCTTTGTAACTGGATCTATCAAATACCTCTCAACAGGCCCAGAAAAGTCAAGTCCACCAGCGAAAATTGGTATCACTTTAGCACCTCTTGCCTCCAACTCCATAATCACAGCCACATAGTGACTCTCATCACCAGTCACTATATGACTCCTTTGCAAAACCAGCCCAATGACTGGTGCATTAGGGTCTTTAAGCTTCTCATTAGCATCCCTCCTGGTTCCATACCAATTCAGATACTCCTTGGCATCTTCATACATACAAGGAGCCAAAGGGTGCCAAATTCCACTATCCAAGAACAAAACTGGATCAGAATACGCAATCGTTTTCCCTTTCAATGCAGGAACATAAGACCCAGATATCATTTTCAAGAAATTCTGCAAGTTATCTGGTGACCCACCAAGCCAAAACTGCAAACTCAAGATATAAAGCCTAGCATCTTGAGCCTTATCACTAGGCAAATATTTCAAAACCTTCGGCAAAGTTCTCACTAACTTCAACATACTGTCAGCAAAACCCGCACCTTGCTTCTTTTTCTTGAACAACTGGAAGAATGGACTCTTTGATTGACCAAGCTGTGACATACTGAAAGAACCCAACTTGTTAAGCCTCATTACCTCAGGCATTGAAGGGAAAACCAAAACTGCATCAAGCCTATCCCTTTCTTTCTCCACAGCAGTTTTAACCTTCAATGCAAGCTCCTCAACAAAAATCAATGACCCTATAAAGATATTTGCATCTTCAAGATCCTTACAGAAAGTTTTATATGTGGACGCATCACGAAGCTCCTCAACTAAGTAACCAACAACTTCGTATGATGCATCTTTGGAGCTCTTGTTTAGAGCTTGAACTGCTGCAGTGAGTGAAGACTGATACTGAGCTTCAAGGACTACGTAGACTATCTTCACAGTGGGGAGGTTCTGGTTGTTTTCAGGCACTATTCGGCGAACTTCTTGGGTGGTTTGTGTGAACAGGCCATTGCCAATTGCAGCACATTTTACTTTCAACGAGGATTTCAAGCTGGTTTGGTTGATTTTCCTGGGAACAAATGAGTGAAGAAAGTAGTGTTTTTGAGATGGTGAAGAGAGTTGGTCTGGTTTGATTGATTGTAAAGTGAATGGTGAAGACACTAAATAAGCCATTCTTGGTAGGAAAAAAACTCACTTTAAGCAACTCAAAAACAGAGCCCTCGGTTTCTCCTCTCTGTTTCTAAATTAGAGAGAGGGAGAAACAAAGCAAGAGAAAACAGGTTTTGAGAAGCAAAAACGTATGAATTTGCTTCAGTTTCTCGTGTTTGTGCGTGTGTTCTTGGTTCTGGTTCAATGGTGCTTTTTTTTCTTCTTCCTCTTTTTCCAAGAGGTTTAAAGGCTGTGTTTATAATTTCTGTGTGTGGACAAGGTATAGAGGGATATTTCAGAAGAGAAAAGTCGGTTATTATGGTTAGTGGTGGGAGGGAAGAACACGTGGCAAAATGGGTAGTCAAGCAATTATGATGGGAGTGTGGTTCCTGAGGTTGAGTTTTGTTTTCAAGTATTTGGAGAGAGAAAATGGGGGTGTGTCTACCCATCTATCTGTTAGGGTTTTCATGATGGAGTTTCCTGGATTCTGATTGGTAGAATTGGATTTCCCAAAAAGTAGCAGCAAGGGAAAGTGAGGTGGAATTGGATGGTGATAGAGAGAAATTATGTGACTAGATTCTTCCTTGCACTGTAAAAAAGATGGGCTTGTCTTGCCTCGTAACAGATTATTCATTTTGAGTTTGTGTTTCTCTGTGAAAAAGAACTGATATTTTTTTGTGACCTCAATGGGGCCAGGTAACCTAGTTTGTGGCCAAGTGAACTTCTGTCCTTCTATCTTTTGTTCATGATTGATGCAAGATATCTTTTGGATACAAGAACAAGTTGGGAGCCCATGGTATCAGACTACCACTTACAGCAGCAGGATAAAAAAAAAAAAAAAGCTGTGGTAAATACCGGGTTCTCTGTTGCCATCCATGTCGTCACTCCCTCCTCTTTCCACCCTCCCGTCTTTGCACATTATGCTTTTGTTTTCAATAAAAAGTTCCCAGAGAGATTTCATTGATTAAAAATTGAGCAGGTTGTGAGTCACATATATTTTCTTGTCAAGAAAATAAAGAAAAGAATACTGGAACTTGAGATTTCTTGGAAAATAAGTGGACATGGACGCCATTAAATCACCAATATTTCATGTAATATTGTATACTAGAAAACTCTCATATAAGGCTGTCAATCATTTGCTTTTCAGCCCTCATTTATTTTTAAAATCTCAACCACTTTAAGCATTTTCGCTACAATGATGCAAACAAAGCTTGGAAGAGAGGATTGCTATTGTTCCTTCAAGAAAATTACATGTTTCTCCGATCAAAGACTTGCATTCTGTAACAAAACACCAAATTCCATAGCCAATATTTGCGAGGCACAGCCCATGATTGCCATACGTTGTCAATTTAAGCCATGACAAGTCTACATTTAGCCATTGGTTCGATGGATCTTCTTGGGAGGGCCATAATTGCAATTAAGCCTCACGTCCCATTATATGAACTCACATACAACACTACTATTAAGCATCACAATAAATGAGCCAGATACCATTTCACACACATTAACAGCGACCATCATCAATCAAGCTATCCGATAATTCAAGAGAAAAGGTTCAAAGGTCATCAGCCTTGAATTTAATTCGAAAAAATGTTTAATCTCCATTTAAGAAACTGTGGCTTTCAACACATGAAGCTGCTTAGAGATAAATGCAATCCTCGTATTACATAGCTGGTCAATTGATGAATGGATGGGGGAAAAAATGAAGTAAAGAAAAAAAAAACAAAGAGAAAGCTCACATTACAGGAGACTGTCTGATACACAGTCAAGGGTTTTTACTTGGTAGTAAATTGCAATCAAGACGTCAATCCAAGTGGTTTTGGTAAACACCGCGTGCAAGTCAAGAAATAGTGTGGTTTCAAGTTCTAGAAGCAGGGAAGAAGGGAGGGGGGGATTGCCTTCAAAGTGTGGAATACAGAGTATGCTGCCAAAACAAATCTAACGTACCAATTGGTCTACCTGCCCGCGTGAACAAATCTAACGTACCAATTGGTCTACCTGGCCACACACGCGGTAAAGTTCTTTTTCCTCCCAAAAGATACTATTCGATCATCTTGCGAGCTGTGACTCAATCTAAGCTATGGACATCCACTACTATGATTGACTAGCTAGTATTGCTGTAGAGAGTGATAGAGATAGAACAAAATGCGATAAACCAGCTTTTCCATTGATGCAAGTAACAATTCACTACTTTTCCCTCCAAAATCTCTTTTCAGAAATACTTGCTTCATAGTAAGAAGACAGAATGAACACTGTATTTTTTAAACCATAGAACTACTCCATCCTAAATGAAACTTAGTCAATCTCCATACCAGAAATGGTCTCATTTAAAATGTCTTGAAGTTCCTTCACTCTCTGCCTAGTCAATGCAACACAATCCTGCAACCACAGCAAGCCACTTCTTTGTCAGCGTTACATATATCAGTCTTAACAAAAACAAGTGATAGTGTAAACCATACAAGGAATTCTAATCGAATGACTAGAATGTATCTTGTAAGTTATTAGAAAGTTCCATTAGCTTTTATTCAAGCATTCGGTATATCAACTCCTGCCTATCTTCTCTTGCATACTGTCATTAACACATTGGATTTCAAACAAATCTACCTCATTATGCATCACTTGCGTTGAGGATTAGAACTCTGAAAATGATCTGGCATTTGAAGGGGAAGCCATTTTAAAATTTCAATTTTACACACAAATCCCAATAGTCAAAACTTTTCAAAACCTTTAAAAGACTTGAGTTTGAATCCAAGAATTTTATCACCAGGTCAACACCACTCCCCAGAATAGTGGTAACAGATCTATCACGACATAAACAACTGAATATGAATGTTGCTTCAATTATCATGGTTCAAATGAACAGACTGCCTGGCAATAACTTGCAAAGTGTTTTGCTTCCTATCATAACGACAAATTGAATGGATTCTTTGACATTAAATTTGATTTCAGGAACCATCAATGTATATTCTCAAAAGCAAAGACTAACCTGGACAGCTGATGTCTGGGCAAGAACTGGTCCACCTGGCTTGTAAAAAGACACGAGTCTGGAAGATGAATCCAAAACCACCGTTACAAGAGTTTCCATAATGGACTCTTCTTCTGCAGTTGGGTCTGCCAAGATGTAGTTCTTGTGAAGTATGCATGTCAATGAAAATGGAATGCTGCTCAGTGTGAGTTTCCTCTTCTCCTTGTTGACAGGCTCCTCCTCCAATTTTGTTCCATCATCTTCCTCCGATATGAGTACTATTTTTCCATCATCATTTAGGGAAACTATGGGGATTTGCACTGCACATATTAAGCTTCTGTAATAAATAAAGGCAGCTACAGATAAAAGATATTAATTGCAAGCAGAGTTTAGTTTGTACTAAAATCACATTCAATGAAACAAACTAAGATTATAGAGTGTTTAAGCTTGGACTGAATTCATAAGGAGAGAAAAAAAAAGCAATAAATTACCTTTGCTGCTTTGCCTTGGTAATAATTACAATAGCTGGTATAACTAGAAAAAAGTGAAACCGGGTATCACTACACATTTTTTTTTGTCATTAGTGAGGTTAGCAAAGTGAGCAAGGGTTATTGTATACCAAATATGTAAGAACCCATTGATACCACGTCGGAAATTATCTGGAATATAATGCTACAGAGAATTCTTAAATCAAATGATTTTGAACCATCCAACCGGATCAGATGATTTCAAATCATCAAAGAATTATGATCACTATGATTGACATTTATAGGCCCGCAAGATATTCACAAGAAACTGGCTTTCCTTAACATAATTATTTGGGCATACTTAGTCAAATTCTATTCAGAAAGAGAACAAGGATCTTTTGAAACCTATTCTTACATATCTAAACTGACTTTCACTAAATCTCCACCTTTTTTGAGTGACTGATATTCAAAGAGTGTAAGAACTTTAAACTGCTGGAGAACCGGACACCATATCCAAACAGAAAGCATCCAGCCCAATGAATTTCAATAGTATATGCAAAATGAATCTAATTCAATCTTCCAATGTCTATGCAAAGCGAAGTCACAGTAAATGAACAAAGAAAAATGTGTCACAGAATGAAGTATGTGTACTGTAGGCAAGAATGCTGATTTCTAAAGCCTATTCCTTATTTCACTTTAACAGGCCATGAATTAATCGGACATGGAAAGGGTGCAATCTTACAATGAGAGAAGGCACCAACAGCTGAGAGGAGTGCAGCATCAAAAAGAGCACCATCAGCATCCAAACAATAAATGTCCTGCAGGAGACATAATAATATTTATTTTTCATCCAACAGAAAACATATATCTAGCCTGTCAAGGTAACCAAAAGCTAACTTTTATGTGGAACGATATATAGGGAAAAAAAAATCAAAGCCCAAGATATATTAAAAGCATTTCTGATTTTGAAAGATCAAAAAGGAAAAAATAGGCAGTGACTGCCTTAATTTTGAAGCCAAATGCGAAGAAAGAAGACAATGAAAAACCAATACTACTAACCAGGTACGCCATCCAGGCAGCTTTTCCACTGACCAGGGACAGTTCCTTTAGATTAATCATGCCAGAGCTGTAATAAGCCAATGACAGACAACATGTGTCAAACTAGGAATATTACTGAACAAAATATGAATTCAGTAAAAACAAACAGGGCAAGTTGATTTCAATAAGCTAACAGAAGTTTTTAACCAACACAAGGAAGCTAAGAGGCGAGGCCTAGGTAAGACACACATCTCTGCACACAATCAGGGGAAAATCAACTGTACCAGAAAAGGATAACAAAGGAAAGACTTCACTTGCCTTGATATGGTATCGGATAATTGCTTTGATATCACAGGTGCAGCCTCGGCAGGCCTACCAGGTCTAACAATTGGAGAACAGATTGGGGGCATGTGGAAATCAATAGCTGAATAACAAGATTAATGTATTGGCATCCTATAAATCAAACTGGAAAAGAAAGGGTACATATGCATGCAAATTAAAAAAGAGAAGAAAACAAAATTCATGGTTCATGGGTAACAACCAATGGAGCCCTCTTCCGGTGACTCTGTTGAAGGGGTCATCACTTCCATTTTTATGGCAGCCAACATGGTCTGTGCAAGAAACAAATTACATGTCTTTGAATCAAACTACTCAAACAAGCACATTTGCACACACAAATGAGAGAGGGAGAGAGACTAACAGTTGAACCGATCTTTGCCAATGCTGACCCATGAGCAGATGCAACAGCCCCTACATATTAACAATGTTTAGTTAGATCATCAAGGTCATACAATCAAAATCTAGCTAAGCAGGTGAGGATGAGAAAAACTAAGAATAACAATGTTAAACCAACCAAGGGCTAATGTTGTATCTCTAGCTCTTCCAAGAGGCCTCGCATCGGGGCGTATAGATTCTGAGAGATGACGCTCAAAATAGCGAAGAGGGAAGAGGCGTCTGAAAGCATCCACCTCCATCTCGGATGACAAGTCCCCTGAGGCATCTGGCATCCCCATTATATTTTGTTTGACTTATTTCCAACAATTTCCCTTGGCTGTTCTATATGAACCAATAACATAGAACCAAATTAACAAACCTATCAAAGTTCATTTTTCTAAACACTCCCATAAGTCCAGCAACCGAGATTATCTATATTTTCAAAAATTCATCAAAGATAAAAAAAACTAAAATAAAAAAGCCACTCAAACCAACTAAATAATCCCACAAAACACAAAGCACTGAATTCAAATTTATCCAGAATCAATACAAAACCAAACCGAAGCAGCTCATATATACTCAAATTTACACTAAACACGGCATACCAACATCCCAGGTTCCTTTTATTTGAACAAGCATTGAACACCAATACAAAAACAATGATTTTTTTTATAACAAAACACTAAAGCATATTTAAGTTCAGGTTCGTAGCATAGGCTGCAGTATCATTGTTAAGGAGCTGAGCAGCAGTGTTGAAAAACACACAAAAATGGAACAAGAATAGGAAAAAAAAAGTTCACAGCTTTCTTATTCTTCGTTCTCCATTGCCAAAACCCAGCAAAACCAATCAAAAGAAAGGGAAAAAAAAAACAAATGAAAACCCAAAATTTACTTTCTATTCTTTTAACATGAAATTAACAAACAAGAAAAAATGATCAAAGAGAGAAATCCCTGACATAGGCTTATAGCTTTTGTTGATACCTGTTGTTAGCTATCAAGGATAAAACTTGAGCAGAGAGCAGTGTCAACTGTGTACTTCGGCAAACGGAGACCAGAGGTTTAGCCGAATTTATTTTTCCGTTAGGGGTTTTAGCTCGTAAACCAGGAAGCCCTAAGTCCTTGTAGGTCTTGTTTGTCAAAACCAACCCAACCCATTAAAACATGCGCTTCCATAATAATAATAATAATAGATAGTAACAACTAAATTATTTACTCATGCTACGCTATAGGTGATATTAAGTTTTTTTCAAAAAGATATTCAGACATTATAACATGTTTTTTCAGTAAAATAATAAATAAATTGTATGAAGATACTTTGAAAAAATTTAAGATAATATTTTTAAAAAAATATTAAAACAATAATATATTGGATCAATTCGTATTAATTCAAGATAATTTATCAGATTTACAACTCGAATAATGAGATCGATATAACCATATAAAAATTAAATTAAATCAAATTTTAAATTTAAATTTTCAATCAACTCAATTTTTAATGACGAGATTTCAAAATGTTAAATTAAAAAAAAAATAATCTAAGTTAACTTGGGTTAAATAACCAAATCTATGGTCTGTATCGCTAGACTACGATAACCTTTTATGAAGTAAATAAAAAATAAATTATGAAGATCAATTCCTAATTAATTCAACGTTAAAGGATAAAGTTAAAAAAATTAACAAAAAAATAACCTGAGTCAATAAGGTTAACTTACCTAGTTTTTGACCTGGATTATTATAATAGAATAACCTTATAAAAAGTAAAACAAAATAAATTATAAAATCTAATTAGCAATCAATTATTGAATGATGAAATAGAAAAAAATTAATTTTTTTTTTAAATTCAAGTTAACCAGGCTAACCCACTATACCCTTAACTCGGATTATAATACTAAAATAATCTAATAAAAAAATCTAAATGAATTATAAAACTCAATCATTAATAAATAAAATATTAAAAAATCTCTATTTCAATAAGCAATGATATGAAATAGTATAGAAGAATAAAAACAATGATTTCTTAATTAGTTGCTATTAATTAGCAGTCATGTGTTTATCAATCAGATTATAGAAAACTTATTCAATGAAAATTATTATTATTATTATTATTGAATTTTTAATTTAAATATTGTTTTCACCTCTTACAAAGTTCATATGTAAAAATCAAAATTGTCTATTATTTTATTGAATTCTAGTTTTTTTTCTTGTATTTAGTTTAATATATCACATAAATTACCATACTGTTTTCAAAACCGCTAAGAATGCTAAATTTTAATAAATTTGAAAACTTATCCTTTTACCTTTTGTTCTTAAAAATTCTAATATATATATATAAACTTGGGCGGGCCCGATGGGTCGACCCGGGACTCGACTAACCAAGGGTTGAAACCGAGTTGAGTTTAAAAAAATAAAAAAAGTCACGACCCGAGGTGACCTGATTGTAATTCATTGATTTTTTTTTTATTTTTTTTACCAAAATGATGTCGTTCCGAGTTTAATATCTCACATAAATTACTATACTGTTTTCAAAACCACTAAGAATGCTAAATTTTAATAAATTTAACAACTTATCCCTTTACCTTTTGTTGTTAAAAATTCTAATATATATATATATTCAAGAAAATCTCATAAATTCTTTAATTCGGATAATAGTTGAAGTAACTAGAAAGAATGGATCATAGTTTTGAAATCTGGCCGGGCTCGGTGGGTTGACATGGGACTCGACTAACCCGGGGTTGAAATCGAGCTGGGTTTAAGAAAAAAATAAGAAAAGTCACGTTTTGGAGTGACCTGGTTGACCCAACTGGTTGACCAGGTTGTAATCCATTGACTTTTTTTTTTACCAAAACGATGTAGTTTTGGTTTTAAAAAAGAATTGACCCAGTCAAAACTCGTGACCCGAGCCTGGGACCAGGTTAACCATCGAGCCGAGTTTTAAAACTCTGGAATGGACATATAATTTACGAGTAGGAAAATAAGCTAAAAAAATATTTATTAATATCCTTTTTCACATTTCAATTAGAGTTTAAAATAAAAATATGAAAATCTTAACTTAAATAACTCAACCTAAACTTAATTTCACATGTATTTATTAAATGAATTAGAGAATTTTCGATGCTTAATCGAATTCAAGTTTTTATTTAAATTAAATAAGATATTAATCTTGTAAAATGTAATTAAATTATTAAATATAATTAAATTAATACCAATAAATAAAAGAAAAGAAAAGGAGCAGTCATATAATTAATTTATTTTTGCATTCAAAAATTATTTTTAAATCTTTTTAAAAAATTTTCTTTAGTTTTTTTTTTATTATTTTAGATCATTTTAATATTAAAAATAATTTATATATATATATATATTATTTTAATATATTTTTAAATAAAACACACCTCAAAAAATAACTATTATTACCATCACCAACAGATTTAATAAAAAAAATTTATCTAATTATTCATGAATTGACGTCTGGCTCTTTTCCCATTGGTCCGATAACTATGGTTTCACATGAACAACAAAGGCAAAACCCTACACACTCTTTTGGACTTGAAAAACAGTTAAATCAACTCCGCTGCTCAACAACTCCTAAAAAAAAAAAAAAAAACACAGACAACTGAAGTAAACAAAACAATGTCTTGCAATTCCTCAGGTTGCCAATCCAATTGCTACAAAAACGGTGACCAAGTATCGGACTCGCCGCCGCCGCCACCACCACTAGCAGCTGCCAACAATTCTAATAATTTATGCCTCAAATGCAAGACCAACAGCCCCATCACTCCTGGATCTCTTTCTGGTGATGAAGCACGCTTTTGTGCCGATTGCTTTAGAAGTAATATCTATGGGAAGTTCAGGCTTGCTGTTACTTCTCATGCCATGATTTCTCCTTCTGATAACGTTCTTGTTGCTTTCTCTGGCGGCCCTTCCTCCAGGTTTTCCTTTTTTTTCTCTGTAAATTAATACATGGGTGTGTTTTTTTTATTAAACTGAGCGTTCATATTTCTATTTGATTTCAGGGTAGCTCTACAGTTTGTACATGGGTTGCAAGACAGAGCACAAAAGAATTTTGAAGCAAGTAAGGATAAATCATTGCCAGTTTTTGGTGTTGGAGTAGCGTTTATTGATGAAAGTGCAGTCTATCCAGTTTCTTCTGATAAAGTTGATGGAGCGATTCAGGATATGAGATCGGTCGTGTCAAATCTAGCCCCACCAACAAAACAGCTGCATGTTGTTCCAATTGAAAATATCTACGCTTCAGATTCAAGTGATGGGAAGGATAGATTGACAAAGTTATTAGATGCTGTTAATGATGCCACTGGGAAAGAAGATCTTCTGCTGCATTTGCGAATGTTGGCTTTGCAAAAGGTTTAACTCTAGATGTGATGTTGAACGTCAATTGTAAAATAAAGAATTACATGCACATTTTTATTTTATTTTTTTGTTGTTTTTGTAGGTTGCATCTCAAAATGGATACAACAGACTTATTCTAGGATCATGTACATCAAGGATTGCTTGCCATGTCCTTGCAGCAACTGTTAAGGTTTGTCTTTCAATAGCCTAAAGTTGAAGTCCTGAAGGTCCATGAGTGTGAAATCATATAGATATACTAGTTATCTTCCACGGTGAATTGTATAGAGTAGCAAATGGGCTATAAAATGGAAATCAAGGGACATTGGTGCTATTTTATCAAGTGATGCAATTTCAGATCAAAAGAAAGAATAGCACGGCACACACGTTCTACACTCTAGGCACTTTTGAGGCAGTAATATCTGGTGAATTGTCGCATTGGAAATAATAATAAAATTGCTACTACATACTTTGGATAAGTCTTATGATACTCAAAACTATTGATCTTATTCTAGAAATAATGTTGATATGGATTGTCTGTCCTGAAATCATAAAGCAAATCTTAGCTCGAGGAGTTGTAGTATCTCTAAAGGAACATAACTTATAGTTGGAATTTTATAGATTGTTACCTTATAGATATGGATGACACCTTATATGTTTAAATTAGAAGAAAACAGGCATTCCAAAAGCAATTTCAAATAAGCCTTCTACCAAGGGTTTTCTGTTCTATGAATTGATCACCTTCACAAATCTACCACTTGATTTAACTGGCAAGGCCATGTTGAGACAAATGGAAGGGTGGGAAAATGAGGTGGTGTTGGAGCTTTCCATGTTCTTTTTATTTGAATGGGGATCAATGACACAAACATTCATTCTATCGCAGATTTCATTTTCATGAAATCTATTTTCATTGCACTGCTAACATTAGCAGACCCAGTCCAGAATTTTGTTGGCTGCAAAGCATAAAACATACAACCATGGGGAATAGTCAGTTTATGTGAACGATCTGAAAACATACTACTTCAATAACACATTCCAGCAGCTAGGTTGTGTCACAGTGCTTTCTATCAATGTACCCAGGCATAGAAGTAAAAGCATGTTCAATGCTTTCATTGCAGGCCTTCTTTTCATGAATCCATGTTCTGTATATCCGGTTTATTAATTTTCTCATTTTTTTTAACAGGGCCAGGGATATTCTTTATCAGCAGATATACAATATGTTGATGCACGGTGGGAGATACCAGTAGTGCTTCCACTTCGTGACTGTACCTCACAAGAGCTGAATTTGTTGTGCCACCTTGATGGGTTTGTGATTCAAACTTTCAGCTATTTCATACTGGATTCTCTTTTGTCCTTTAATTTTCTCTGTAGATATATAATCGGTGTAAAATTATTTAGACTACTACTGAATGGTGGTTCATCCTGGCAGGGCAGTCTAAAGACTCTGCAACCGTTTGACAGTCCTCCCTCTGGAATCAACGGTTTGATATCTTCGTTTGTGAATGTCTTGCAGGTAAAGAAGTTCTGTTGCTTTCTTAACAAAATTTGTTTCCTCTGGTGTGCATGTGTGTGGGAGTTTATGCTTGATAGAGTTCATTTTTGCATTGTACCCAGAATGTTACTTGAGTTGTTGAAGCAGATAACATCTGCTTTTTTTTCAACGTTGAAATTACTTTCTTTTTTGCATGAATATCATACTCTCTTTAAGAAGAGAACTTTTTTCCATTTTAGTTTAAATATTTCTGCTCATGATTTTCTTGAATATGAACTAGCAAGTCACTGACAAACCTTTTGGATTCTAGGAAGAAAATTCTTCTCGTGAGTGCACGATTTTACGGACAGCTGGAAAGCTTACTCCATTTGAATTCAACAGGATTAGTGAAACTGATGACTGCAATGTTCCTTTGGCTATTCGAAGGCGTCAAAAGAGATACAATCTAAAGACGAAGGAATCTATTTCCTCAGAGTTGTTCTGTCCCATTTGCAATAGCCCCCTCAAGAATTTTAATTCCTTGAATTTGAACAGTCTCAAGAGTTGCCAAAGTTCAAGGTTTAATGCTGCTTGTTGTTCAAGTTGCCAGTTTCAGATAATTCCCAAGGACCCCTCATCAATGGAGAATTTCTGTTCTCTTTTACCACAGCAAGTGGTTGACAGAGCAAAGCATGGAAATTGTAGCAATTTAAGTTTGCTAAGGTGAGAATCTACAATTTTCATCAGCATTATTTTCTTTTTTAGAGGTATAACGTGGGAATAACTGGGATTTAAGTATCTTTACTCTCAGCACATTTGGTGGCTCTGGTATAAACAAGTATAAGCGCACAGCTTTGGCTTGCCACAGTTCAGAGTTCAGAATATTGACTCTGTTTTAGGGCTATATGCAAAAGGCCTGTTTGCTCTTTTTACCCCCTTGCGTTCTCTCAAATTTCTGCTCTGGGTATCTAACATCAGATGTGATTCCTTATCTTGTGTAATTCTGAAAGAAATTTTCTTCTTGCAGGGAGCAAATTCAAGATTGCTTGCTTTCAGACAGTGAAGATGAAACTTGAATCATGTGCCTAATTTCAGAACTCTCTCTTCTCCTAATCGTCACTGGTTATTTGGTATTGGATACTAGAGGCAGTTCCAGGAAGACCGCTCTGGGTTCCGGCTATATCTGGCATCAATCCCGTGCTTCCCAAATAACCTCGTATGGTGCTTCTAATTCATAATTGCCCTAGATATCATTATTCTTGATGAAATGAACTAACATTGTAGCTTGTATTTAAGCTGGAATTATATCCTTAAATGACCTGAGTTGTGATCTTTGTGGGCAAGGGCACGCACAAGAGCGTCATGCTCATGTAATTCCCTGGAGGCCATGACAGAAGCTGCTTGTAGTGAATGAGAAACATGTCTTGTCATTATTGTTGTAGGAGCTGTTACCTCTTATCTTCTTGTCATCAGAGGTCACAATTTCGAGCAAAAGAAAGGAGGGGGTTCCTTGATCAAAGATAAGAGTGAGGTGAGACTTGAGTACTCTCTGTTGTGCACCAATAATTAAGAAAAAATTGGTTTGGTAACATATGAAATCACTCCTTGTCCTACATTATGAGTTTCACTTTTTCATATCATGTCAAGGTTCTGAAGCCAAAACAGTGGCAGCTAAAAATTGCAATTCTGTATTATTTACAATTTTTTTCATTAGGTTTCAACAATTTTTTTAGGTGACGTTAGCATAGCTGCTCCTCCGCGTTACCTTTTTTTATTTTTTTATTTTTTAATAGACAAATGACATGTCATCATCTTATGTTTTTTTACATGGCAAACAATGCGTCTTCTAGTTAACTCTTTGGCCACCTTTGATACAGAAAAGTAGTTTTTAACTTTAAAAATTAAATCTTTAACATGTTTTTACATGAAAATATCTCTAAAAACATTCTTGAAATTTCAATAAATCAATTTCAGACATCAAAAAACTTATAATCACTCTGAAAAACAAACTTTCACGGGGAATAAAGATATTGTTAATATTTGTAATAGTAAAATTAAAAATATTTTTACTTGTTTTGATCTCTCTTTTACGAGGGAAAGAATTATTAGTTTTAAAATCACATGAAATTAACATAAAAAGATAAAATTAAAAAAAAAATAGTTATTGAAACTAAATAATTGTTTGATGAAAAAACAAGCATCTAGTGCAACCGGATATTCATACCATATTTATTGCCAATTGAGTAAGAGATTTTGATATTCATTTTTTATCCATTGGATTTCAAGTATTTATATGAATATTCATTTTACAATTATTATTTATTATTTAATAAAAAATAAAATAATAATAAATATATGCAAAGCATATATATACAAGTTAGGTTTAAATCCAGTTTGGAATAAAATTTCATAATATCAATATCATATAAATAACTCATCATATAAAATGACTATACATGAAAAAAAAAAAAAAAACTTATTGAGTCAATATCTGAAACGGATATATTCTTTTCACATTGATATTAAAATAAAATTAAAAACAGGGCCCAAGCCCACATCCCATTTTATGTTTTAGACAGTGATCATATCAAAACGCCTGGAATCTAAACTTCATTCAGTTAAACTACTTCTTTAAGTTTTCTGTGTTTTAATCTGATTTGTATTGTCGGATTTTGATGCCAGAAAGACAAGCTCAGTCCCGTAATTATAGCTCAGTGTTTATCTACAGTCAAATAACTGAACCAATTAAATATTTTTCTCTGTCATTTATTCCTTAAACATAGGAAACCTTTTCCTTTCCGTACCAGTACTAGTCGGGTTTCGCTGCATCACACTCATATATATTCTCATCTTACATGATTTGATTGTTATACACAGATTTCAGCTATTAACTTAGTCTTCTCGATCTCTACCCTTTTTCAAGAAAAGTTTCTTTTCAATCATGGAGGAAAATAATGGCCTGTCTGGTACGTTCATCAACAATAGCATGATGAGACTGGTTGCAAATAGCCGTGGAAGCAACAACAATGACATGCAATTTGATGCAAATATCCTCAGCAATGGCGATAGCAATGACATGCAATTTGATGCAAATATCCTCAGCAATGGCTATAACAATGCCATGCAATTAGATGCAAATATCCTCAGCAATGGCAATATCAATGCCATGCAATTTGATGCAAATATCCTCAGCAATGGCAATATCAATGCCATGCAATTTGATGAAAATATCCCCAGCAATGCCATGCAATTTGATGGAAATCTCCTCAACAATGGCAATAGCAATGCCATGCGATTTGATGAAAATATCCCCAGCAATGCCATGCAATTTGATGCAAATATCCTCAACAATGGCAATAGCAATGCCATGCGATTTGATGAAAATATCAACAATGGCAATAGCAATGCCATGCGATTTGATGCAAATATCCTCAGCAATGCCATGCAATTTGATGCAAATATCCTCAGCAATAATGGCAATATCAATGCCATGCGATTTGATGCAAATATCCTCAACAATGGCAATAGCAATGCTTATATTTCCCCTGGCTCTTTAGTTGATGATCAATTTTGTTCACCTAACAATGCTATGGTGATGGCTTGTTCATCTTCTAACTTGATTAATCATAGCGGCCAACCACAATCACAGGGATCCTCTAGTGAGTGTAAATTTAATTTACTATACTATAGTAGCAGTTTAATGTCTTGTTTTTCCTTGAAAATAAGATTTTTACTTGTATAGCAATTAACCAACTTGAGACTTATATACTGACATGCTACTAATTGGTTTTTGTAGGTCAGGTTAATGTAGATGATGGGGACTACATTGATCCATATTTTTTTACCTTACCAATCGGTGTGAGGTTTTGCCCTAATGATCGAGAGTTGGTTATGGAGTACTTGATGAAAAAGGTCAGGAATGAAGCATTGCCCAAGAATCGTATTCATGAGGTTAATATTTATGAATACCATCCAGCAATCCTTACTGGTTAGTAAATACATTGGTTGCTTATTTATTTTTCTCTTGAGATCTTATATACTATATAGTTAATGCTGCTGTGTGCACGTATAGCAATGTTTCTGCTGTTCCCCTTTGTATCCATGCTACAATATTGATCCATAAATCATGTGTCTGATGGAACAATTTCTTTTGATTTATGTATGATCAGAGAAGTATAAGAGGTACGCGGAAATACATTGGTCTTTTTTCACTACCAGAGACAAAAAGTACCCCAATGGGACGAGACCTAGTCGAGCAGTACCTGGTGGATTCTGGAAGCCTACTGGAACCTCAGCTACATGCGTCTTTGATGAGAACAAAAACCCAATAGCAAGCAAAACGCCACTGGATTTTTATGAAAGTAAAGGAAAAGATGGTAGAACAGAGTGGAAGATGCTAGAGTACTTTCCTAAATGTATGGCTATTCATTCAAGCAGCGCTGGAGGCATGAGGGTATGAGTTAGCTATTCTTTTTAATATGATTCCTTGTTTTTTTTTTTCCCCCTAATGGACAAATCATTTTGTTGCAGTTGAATGACTGTGTTTTATGCGTAATATACCGCAAAGGAGAGAAAAAAAGTGGGGCCGCGACCGCAAACGAAGAAACTTAGGGCAAGTTATCTTGTTAATGGAAATTTTTATTTTCCTGAATTTTCTCACGACGAACAATGCCATGATGAGCATCTCTTTGCCTCCTAGCATGGTAATTCGTCACAACCAAGCATCGAACACAATCACAAACAAGCTCTGGTTAGCATCGTACTACCATTATTACAGAGATATAGTTTCATGCTCTTGTTTTTTTTTAATAAAAAATAAAAGGGTTAGTTTTAATATAGTAATTTGTGTATGTTTTTCTTTTCAATAGGAGCTTACTGTGCTTCTGATAAAATCAGCTCTCTCCCTTGCACAATTTTGCTATAGTATGAAATAAAGCATTGCATCATTGCCTAAAAAACTAGGAACTGCTTTTCATAAAGTAGTGCACTGAAAAAAACCAATCAAGATATCTATAATTTGAACCTGTCAATTTACAAGTTTTTGATACACAGCTAGAATGTGACGTCCGCTTACAGCTCGTTTTTCTGCTAAACAACATCACACTAGGAAAAAATATATGAGATGTTCTCTCAATCCATTGTATGTCTCAAAAACGCCCCAATGTCTTGAACAAATGGATTAACAAACCAGCAGCAGTAAAAGTGATAATCAACATCATAGAATGAAGAAAAAAGTACATGTATGAACTCACGCACATGAGCAACTGAACAGAGATCAAGAAATTTGAGAAAAGAATTCCTCCAACTGATTCTCGCCTATCACCACACCAAGTTGCTGAGTGAAAACTGAATTGATCAAATCAGCCTCCATATTTGTTGATTCATCAGATGCATGGATCTCCATGTATTCATTCAGATTGTGAATGGTTCCGTCTGCACATACGCATACAAAAATTTCAAATTTTTTGATAATGATAGCTTTTCAATCAAATTATGAGCAGTTCATCTTAAAGAATCGAATTGCACTCTGCACACTAAGAGTAAAACCTGCAACTACTTTCTCATGTGAGTTCGGAAGTTGAGCAGTTTCTTGTTAGCAAAAACAAGTGTGAACCAAAATGGATTTGCTGACAAGCAAAGAGCTAGTTCATTCGTAAAAAAATTAGAAATCAAAGGAATGGTATGACAAGACCATGCACAAGTACATATTCTATTTCAGTGATTTGTCCATTACTACCTGATGACCTTTTCCATAGGAATATAATGGTTGATTATCATTAATACCACCCACATGTGATATGAATGCAACAAACAGGACACGTGGACCTTAGGAACTTTCTTCCAGATCTGACTGTGAATGGAACAGTATTATAAAGTTTTAAACCAGCACCTAGAGATATTTATGTGGCTGTACACAGAATTACCTTCAGCTATGATGGGTTCATATGCAGGAGGTTGGGCAGTCCAATTACCAGCAGAATCTTTCATGTGTCTTCTATCAGATGCAAAGAAACGGAGGAAAATTGGAGCATGCACAATTCGGAAAGACCTGATACCAAGAAAAACATTTTGTTACATTGAAATCATATCATGACACATTTAATTTTCACATCATAAATAAGTATATACCCTTCTCTAAGAGACTGCCGAACATCAGAGATAAAACTTCAAGTTCTTTAGAAAGAAAATAAAATCCATATCATAATTCAGAAATTTTAAGTTTGTTATGACTGAGGGTAGTTTGGAATATAATAGTTAACCTAAGCGACTCAATTCATATCAGCAAAAGAATGAGGACAACCTAACCTTTCTTAGGTCCCAGAGAAATAGCAAAAGTGCGCTCGTGTAGATAAACTACAGAGAAGAATGCCACTTTTAGATGCCTTGGTATGAGGAATATAATTATGTTAGAATTTTTAGGTCCAGGTAGTAATCATCTTCTATTCTTCCATGAACTAATCATCTTCTATTCTTCCATAACTATTCTTAATTTCAAGCAACATTCTTGTTTCTTTCTCACTTTTCACCCCTAATTATATGCTCTTAAGACCATAGTCAGCGGATGCATCAAATGAAACCTAAAGCCTCAAGGGCCAGCTGCCGTTACTGTCCATGCCTTGGATTGCAGCATGAACAGCCTCCAAATTTCCTTCTTCTCTTCCTCCCCTGGATCCCAAGTAACACCTCAGGAATCACATTACAAACTTCAAAACCGACAAAATTCAAGCCTATTCCATCCATTAAGCCACACGAAAAGCCATTTGATCAGCTAACCCCCAGATGGCATGAAAATTTCACTAAGATAATTCTGATATTCCAGCAACAAATAGAGCCATGCTTTACCATAAAACTTCAACTATTCAATCCTCAATTTCGTTCTGCAAAAGCTGGGTCCATCAATTGGTAAGTTTTGCCATTCATAAAGCCATAGCATATCTTACATCAAGGTGATTTTGTTACTTTCTTTTTTCAGGAGGAGGACGTGAAAAGGTAGCTCGTTTGTATTTGAATCAAGCTAAAGCCCAACCAACAGAAAGCCAAGAATCTCATCCTCCATGGTTTGAACAAGTAATCTAATTTCTTACGAGCTAAAACCATGGCTGCTTTGCTGTAGCAATTTGACACACAGACCTTTTGGGCTCATACATACTACATACAGGAGAAAAAAACCATTACATTGGCTAAACTACATCCTCATATTGGATTGACATACTAATAAAGAAGGCACAATTTCATTAAACAGCTAACGTTACCTTCGGTACTCAGAGAAGAGCTGAAATGATGGCCGGATGGTTTCGGAGACATATGAAGCTAACGGAGAAGGAAAGGAAAGACTTGAATCCAAATCCCACACTAAATGAGAGTTCCCCTCTCTTTTTTTCTGCACATACCATTTTAAACCTTAATGGATACAAACAGAAAAGCAAATTTCCATCCAAACCAAAATTAAATCCACTCAACCATCCTGAAACCCCAAGTAAAGCAGAATAATTTACCAGACCACCAGTAATTTTATGCTACAAAGGGTTTGGCTCTCACCTGAATGCAAATCACATGATAATCCCAAAGAATGATTCCATCTGCTCTTGTACTAGCCTTTTGATGCCACAGTGGGATCTAAATAAAAAATTTCGGTTCAAAAGTTGGTATAAAAAATGAAAACAAATTTTCTCAAATACCAAAACCACAAAACATATTCACTCATGCTTTCATTACCTACAGCTAAAAAAAAAGATAGCCAAAAGACATACAATCAGCAACTAAAACATTAACAATGTGAGTTAACTACAAAAACAATAATAAAGTGAACATTAATACAAGAAAATAAAAACAAGAAAAAATGCCTGTTTCTTATCATTGGAAATGAAAACAACAAAAAGATCAGACCCATCAGCATCTGCTGCACCATCCTTGCATAGTTTCTTGAGAAGAAAATAAACATTTTCTTCACTGCATCAACACAACATTACACAACCAAAAAGAAAAATAGTTGGTGTAAGAAAAAAAAGAAAGAAAGAATGATCAATCAACTAAAACCCCATGATCAAATACATAAGCAAAACATAAAAAGATAAGAACAATAGTTGGTGTAAGCAAAAAAAAAAGAGTGATCAATCAACTAAAACCCCATAAAAACAAGACCATGGTGATCAAATACATTAGCAAGACAAAAAAAAAATAAGAACAATAGTTGATGTACGCAAAAAAAAGAATGATCAATCAACTGAAACCCCACAAAAACCAGACCATGATGATCAAATACATAAGCAAACCATAAAAAAGAACAGATTTTTACTTATTGGGATTGCTCAGAAATTGCTAAAAATGCAAGAGAAGTGATTTTGAAGTATTGTATGTACCAGTAAAATGGGGTGTGAGTGAACTGGGAAACCTCCAAATTGCTCATTCTTTGTTTCGAGCTTGTATTCCCTGTTTGATCAGCTTTACATTCGAGAGAGCGCCTGCTTTCGGCTTTTTGCTGCCTTAAACGACACGTTGGATGGAAGCTCGAAAGGGTGTCATTTTCTTACCAAAACACCAAACAACAGTTTATCTTTCCGCCCTCTTAAAACCGACATCGTTTTGTTGACTATCAGGCGCTCTTGTTGTGTTCTCTCTCAAACTCACAAAATTCATCCATGGTCTCTTAAACAAATCGAGTTCATAAACACTTTGATTAAGTCACTTTTTGATAGAGCTATTGAACCGTATTTTTTCAAGTTTTAGATTTAAATATATATATATATATAAATTAATATTTTAATATTTTGATATATTTATATTAAAAATATATAAAAATATATTATTTTAATATATTTTAAAGCAAAAAATTACCTACTTTAATGTATAATGTGCATTTAATTTGATCTATATCTATGGTTTATGCCTATGTCTATATGATAACACTCAGTATAATAAAATAATAAAATGAGACACTTGAGGTCATGGCCTCGTGGTCATGGTAGGGAGTTGTTCCCTTTCTCTGTATTCGAGTTCGATCATCTATGTACATGTCTGTTATTCTCGTGATGTCTTACCTGTTTATTGAGCTTGTAAGATATTCAGTGGATCTGAAGATTAATCGTGGTACTCGTAAGCTGGTTCGGATACCACGGGTTATGAAAATAATAATAATAATAATAATAAAATAAGTGCTTTTATAAAGAGTAAAATGATAGTCTTCAAGCATAAGCCTAATCTAGGGAGTAGTACGAAAACAGCATCGATGCACTAGATTATCGAGTTAATTATTTTTAAAATGGGGTCTTTTTTTTCAAAAAAAAATTCCCGAAGCAGGATCAATCATAGAGTCTAGCCAGGTTTAACGAATATAATATATAAATTTAATATATTTTTAATTGAAATTTGAAAATTAAAAGTGTGTGTGTGTGTGTATGTATGTATATCGCCAGACACTCGCATGACAACAAATACATTTGACAATAGACGAAGTCTGCATTATCCGACGAGAGAATTTAGACAACATTGGAAATAGCTGGGCTGTGCTTGAAGACTTGGTATGGAAGAAATAGTAATACAATACTGAGATTTCCATGCTAACGCTACCTTCTTCTTCTTCTTCTTCCTCTTTGATATTTATCAAGCTATACAGATGAACTTCAAATTGTTTGATACAAGATGTCATTTAAGGATGATCATTTTTACCAAGCTTGCCATCTAAACAGAAATTTTCATGTCTTGATAATCTCTCAATCTATATACTCTCCTAAAAAAATGAAGTAGGAGGACTGATTTGATTAACAGTTGGAAATTGAGAGATCACACGTGATTTTTATCCTCTCTTTAAAACAAGGGTTTGAGTTAAATCAAATCAAACTCGCAAACGCAGGAGCCGCAAACCCACCACCACAAGTCGCCACCACGGTCGGAAATGGAACCAGAACCAGACAACAAGCCACCGTCTCCACCACCAAAACGCCGTTCAATCTGCCACAAATGTGACCGTCCAATCCCAGTTTGCCTCTGCCACGTCATTCCGACCCCACCAATCCCAACAAGAACACAAATCATAATAATCCAACACCCCCACGAATCCCACCACAAACTCAACACCACACCTCTCCTCACCAAATCACTCCTCAACTCCTCCTCTATAATAACCCGCCGGCTTACCTCCAACACCCTGATAAACCAACCCCCTTCCTCCACCTACTACCTATTCCCACCCTCACAGTCCTCACCGGCTGTAACTCTATCAGACCTCAAGACAGCGTTAAAAAACAACTCCCCTCCTGTCTTAATCGTGTTCGATGCCACGTGGAAACATGCTAAGGAGATGGTGAGTGCTAGTGAAGGGTATCTGAGTAGATTCGCAACAAAGGTGTGTTTGGATGGGTTTGATGGAGGCATAGAAGGAGGGAGTATTTATGACTCTGACCTGGTTTTGAGAAAGGAGCCTTGTGGTGGTTGTGTTAGCACTTTGGAGGCCGTGGCTAGGTGGTTAGGGGTCGTAGAGGAAAATGGGCTTGAGATTGAAGATAGACTGGTTGGGCTTTTGAAAGAGATGGTTAGATTACAGGCTCAGTTTTTGAAGCCCATGAGTCCTAGGCCTAAGCTGCTGAAGAAAAGTAAACAAATAGAGCAAGGAAAAAATAGCAGCGACGCGTGATGGGTTTCAGCTTTGGATTTACGTTGTATTTGTGTAGCAAATGGATGATTCTTTCTTCTTCTTCTTTTATCAATATTCCTTTATGAATCAACGTGGAATTATTTTTTTTTTCTAGTTAATTATTTTGCCTCCAAACTTGATATTTGCGCCGTTCACAAGGGCGGTCGACCCACAAGCAAAACACACCATGGGCCAGTTAACATGGTCCATGGACCCCCACCATCCCACACTATGATGCAGGATAATGCCAAGAGGAATTCAATGAAAACAGCACCAAAATAAAGCTCCATGGCCAAGAAGAGAAAAAATCAAAAATCAAAAAACCATAGACGGAGAGAGAAGGGGGAGGGGACCCTTGATGCCGCAAGCAGGTGAGACAATACATGATACAAGGGTCATGATGCATGTCTGGTAAAGAGAGAGCCCAGTCTCAATCAATACAGATTCTGCAGTGAAATCCCATTTGCTTTTTCAGACCCTTTTTCTGTGGTCACAAGGATGGCAATCACCAAAAGAGGCTCCCCACACCATCACCCCTGCACATGCTATTGATACGAGGCAGACAGTGGAGTCATGTCTTTAGAAAGTGAAAAAGGGTGCACTGCTATGGAGGAGGAGGAGGGAAGGAGAGATTGTATCTGTTTCTCTTCATGGTTAGTACAACCCCGAGTAGGGCTCTGTTGCATCAATCACATTTTATTTATGAAGGGCCCCTTCCTAGCAAGTGAAGGCCATGTTCATCATGGAAAATCAATTCAGGAGAATATCAGCAAATAAAGGAGGAGGAGGAGGAGGAGGAGGAGGAGGGCCCCCCATATATCTCATATATTCATCATTGCAACTTTGGGCCTCGCACATGGAGATTTACATCCATTTTTGCAGTCCTGGTTTTTGCATGCTGGAAACTCTTACAATTCGAGTGTCAAAACTCTCACTTACAGATTCAGGACCGAAATTTGTTAATACAGAGAACAAATTAGAAGAGAAAAAAATTCAGTGTCAGCTAAATTCATATCAAGTTGTTAGCAAGAAGTTGAGACTGTTGAGTGCGTGTATTTTTTTTTGTAAGAACCTGGAATAGCCGGGGTTTTACTCATTTATCTGGATCTATAAAATATGTTTTTTAAGAAGTAGGGTTTCCTCGAATCCAAAAAAAAAAAAAAGTTGAGACTGAGATTAATACTGTAGAGCAATCTCTTCTATAGATTTCAAATTTTAATTAAGGCATTAAAGCATAGTTTATTGCAACGTTATTAATCTAATTATAATCTGTTCATTTACGACCTAGTTGAGGTTGTTTTTTAAATTAAATTGGGTGGATGTTGATTGGATTAAATAATATTTTTTTAAAAAAATATTATTTTACAATTAACTAGCTAAAAAAACATTGATCTAGTGTAATAAGATTGGTTTACAGTGGAGATGGCATTTCACTTTCGAAAAGAAGGCTATAAACTTGAAGTGCTACCTGGCCCAAATTATGATGTGTGTGTGTGTGTGTGTGTGTGTGTGTGTGTGGCCTTGCTTCTAATTCTACTTGTCTTTTCAAGGAAATACATCCTTTTCATGCCCGAAGAATCTTCATCATCGTATCTTATGAACTTGTTTTTGTTTTGTGCCTTCTCTTTTCTGTTCAAAATCATAACACAGCACGGCAAAATGGAAATATATATATATATATATATATATATATATATATAATCATAACACAGCACGGCAAAATGGAAATATATATATATATATATATATATATATCGAACGGGAATATTTGACTGCAGAATCAATTTGACGTCCTCAGGACATTTACATTTCCTATTTTCTTTCTGTGACAAAATCATTATTGTTGATATAATTGATAGCTCCAGCAGTTTAGCCTTTCTTTTGTATATAGTTTTAGGGTTTCGCTTTACAAATCGGCATTCTCTATAGTCCATGCTGGGATGACACTAATGATGCTATCATGAACCCTAATGATTTTCCTATGACATTAGATGCTGTCTATGAGTAATCAATTTTAGAACTCTGGTTAATCAAAGCATCGAACAAGATGACATCCCAACTTCCAATAGAGTAGAAGCATGCAACGAACAAGATGGTTGATTTTTTCTTTTTATTTTTTTTTTGCGTCATAGTTGCTACGATCATCATCGTTATCAAATATATTATTATCTTGATCTATTATCTCCTGTATGATTAATTGGTTCATTTTCTACCGAATAAAATTAATAAATCCGATAAAAAAGATAGAAAATATTTGAATTTGTTTTTGTATTAATTAGGACGACTATCGTTTTAAAACCACAAAACAAGAACGAGATGTGAATTAATCAAAAGCTCTCATTTCTTTCGTGATCCGACCAGAAAAACGAAGAAGATCGAAGAGACATTTGAAATCATTTCTTTTTTATTAATGGGGAGGTTTAGGGTTTTAAGTGTGTTTATCTTTGTATTTTTTATGTTTTTTTCACAACCAACCACAGTTTAAAACACAATAAAATTTATTTATTTTTGTCTTTTAAAAATAATTTTTTTAAATTAATTTTTTTATATTTTTATATTATTTTTTGTGTTAATATTTAAAATAATTTTTTAAAAATACAAAATAAATATTTTTTTAAATAAAAATTACTTTAAAAAACCATTACACCAATATCTAAATCGTGTGGGGGAATCCCTGTTCCCCTACACACAATTCACTGTGGATTACAACAGTAATCCACAGTGTTTTTCCTTTTTTTTTTTGCTAACTTTCCTCTTTTTTATTTTTTTTTAAATTATTTTTGTTGATTTTACTTTTTAAATATTGACCTGATTAAAATTTTTGCTTCATAATTTTTTTCTTTAAAATAATATGGATTGCTGGGATGTTTTTCCACATAGTTGTTCTATTTTATTTTTTTATTTTTCAAAATTATATCTATCGATTTTTTTAACTGGTTGAGAATTTTTTTTCTTTAAAACATTGTTGATTGCTACAGTGTTTCTCTGCATGGTTTTTTTATGATTTTTTCCGAAATTATCTTTTTCTATTTTATTTTTTAATATTGAGATGGTTAAAAATTACAATTACAATATGTGAGGAAAGCACTGTAACTTTCCTCGAAAATTACTGTTGATTGCTACAATGTTTTTTCCCACATGGTTTTTTTCTGTTTTTATTATGTTTTTCCCTAAAATTATCTTTGTCAATTTTATTTTTTAAATATTAAGCTGATTAAGAATTGCAATTACAAGTAAAAGCAAGTTTTTCCTCACAAAACACTATGGATTGATACAGTTTTTCCTCACATGGTTTTTTTTCAGTTTCCTTTGTGTTTTTTTTTTGTAATATATTTTTTAAAATTATCTTCGTCGATTTTATTTTTTTTAATATTGAGTTGGTTAAAATTTAACTTTGTAATAAAGCTTAATTATATGTGGAAAATATTGTAGTTTTGCTCATAAAACATTGTAGATTACTGCAGTGTCTCCCCGCCTGGTTTTTTTTTGTTATAATTTTTTTCAAATTATCTTTTTCAATTTTATTTTTTTAATATTGAGTTATTTGTGAATTACAATTACAAGTCATTACAAATAAGGCTAAATCATGTGAGGAAACATTGTAACTTTTATCACAAAACACTGTGGATTGCTACAGTGTTTCCAACATGATTTTTTTGTCTTTTTTTTTGTGTTTGTTTTGTTATTTTTTTTTCTAAAATTGTCTATGTCATTTTTTTTTAATATTGAGCTGATTAATAATTTAGCTTTGTTATTTTTTTTCTTTAAAACACTGTGAATTGTTGCAGTGTTTTCCCATGTGATTTTTTAATGATTTTTTTCAAAATTATCTTTGTCGATTGTTTTTTGAATATTGAGTTGGTTAAAAATTATAATTACAATAAAGTTAAATCATACGAGGAAAGCGTTGTAGTTTTTCTCACTAAACACTATGGATTGCTACAATATTTTTCTAAATGGTTTTTTAGTTTATTTTATTGGGAAAATCTCTATAGTTTTCCTCACAAAACATTGTCAATTGCTGCAATGTTTTTTCTCATGGTTTTTTTTCCTTCCAAAATTATCTTAGTTGGTTTTTTTTTAATATTAAGATGGTAGAGAATTTAGCTTTGTAATTTTTTTTGCTTTTTATTAATTGAAAAGCTAAATCATGTGACGAAAGTAGTGTATCTTTCCTCACAAAACACCATAAATTGCTACAAATTATTTTTTTCAGTCTCTAAATTTTTGATCACCAACATAAATTTTTTTTTTTGTCATGAAATATTTGTTTCATCATACCTTTAATTTCTATTATTTATTTAGAACTGGTTTACAATTATAACATTATCAAATATATTTATTTTATAAGCTCGCGGCAGTACACGGATGTCATCTCATTGTTACTATATTTTATAAGATACCGTTGATATACTTAAATACTTAGATAATTAGCACCTAAACCGTAATAATAATAATAATAAGTGATTTATATATATCCCATCAATCAATCAATCACTCATCACAATTATGAATTAAATCTCAATAGAAATTGCACTGAAACAATACTTGGAACTTTTCTGACTGGGTTCCAACAGATGCCAGCCGAAAATGGAGTCAAAGTGGAAAATATTGAGATTTGAGACATCTACGAATCCTAATACAGTTCAAACGCATGACATTGAGAATTAATTTAATCAAAAGTAATGTGATCGAAAATCATTGGACCCCTCAATCGTGGTAAAGTGGTGCCGCCATGGCATCCCATGGAAACATGGTTGTGCTCCATCCCTCCAAAATCCTTGCCTCAATTCATGGTTTCTTGTTTAATATTCTTAATTAAGTTTGATAACACTAAACTAAAGCTAATAATAATAATCATTAAAGAAAATTGATTTTAAAACTTGGGGTCTTGGTTTCACATTGAAAAAGAAATATACTTACCAGTGTGGTCTTTGTACTTACCAAAACCACGAGCAAAAGGTGCCGAGACATCCATGATGTTGTGTTTGTTTTTTTGTTTTATGGTGTTGTAATGATTATTTTTTAAAATATTTTAAAATATTATTTTTTATTTTATAAATTTATTTTTAATATCAGCGCATCAAAATAATCAAATAATTTTAAAAATAAAAATTTAATAAAACATTATAACGCAACCTAAATATCATTTGGTCCTATTTATTTTTGTGTTATAAAGTATTTTTGAAAAAAATTAAAAGTTTTTTAATTTTTTCTCTACTTTAAATTAATATATTTTTAGTTTTTTCATATGATTTTGATGCAATGATCTTAAAAATAAATAAATAAATATTATTTTAATATATTTTTAAATAAAAATTATTTAAAAAAACAAAAGCCCAACACTCTCTAAACCCAAAATAGTCTACGTAAAAGTAAAGATTTTTTTGTTTAGGAGAAGTAAAGATTGTGAGTATATGGCAACACCCTTAATTATCTCTTGGACACCGGACGTATATAACATGGTGGTGGTCAGCTTACTCTCATGCAGACATGGCTTGTCCCTACTTGTCTGTGAGATTCCATAACCATCACCCTTTAATAGGGTCCCATACAGCATTTGAAATTAAAAAATTAAAAAAATTATGTTTAAAATTTGTTTTGATAGGAGGAGAAGGAGAGTTCAGGGTGTGGGAGTTCTTCAATAATTCACAAGGTAACAAACGAAAGTCACATTCGAAACAAATACCTTTTTCAATTATTGATGTATGTTTGGTTTGGGTTCTAAGAAATTTTGATTTGATGTTTTGAGGAAAAACAAGAAGTGAATGGAACTTTTCAATAGTTATAGAATTCCTTGATGGAGATGATTAGAAAATGTAATTGGAAAAGATTAGGATAAAACGAGAAAAATTTATAGTGCTCGTTAAGTAATTAATAAAATTATATTAGCCTTGTCAAAAAACTATCACAGCTTAATAATTTAAATTATTAAGTGAGATTTCAAGATATATTTTATATTATTCTCTAACACACTCTCTCAAGTGAAACTTTTTAGGCTTGAAACTTGTATAAATTCACATTACCTTGTGTTTAATTCTTATCAAATAAATAAGGATAATACGATTCGACCTCGTGACCGCTTAATCATCAAGATTTTGATACCATATCAAATAATCAATTCAATCTAAAAGTTTAAGTTATTGGATTGAAATGATTATTTAATAAGCCTATTAGCTGTTACGTGAGGTTTAATTAAAAGAAAAAAATAGACATGAAGAGAATATAAAATCCATAACCTATAAAAAATGATAAGAATTTTTTTTTAATTTTTCTGGTTATATATTTCTATTTTTGTAAAGTAGATTCGTAAAATAAATAATAAAATATCAATATATAGTTATTTTATAAGCACCATAGAATTACTTGATAAAATAAAACGTGATAATACCCTTAATTAAAATTATTCTTCATTTCCCTTTAGAAATGATTATGCATGCATAAATGCAACACAGATAGATTTCTTTTTTAAAAAATAATTTCGTATGGATCTAAAATCTATGTTGTAAGAAATTCGTGGAAGTGCATTTTTCTTTAAACTAAGTTTCTATATTGAAAGTGTTTGGGAACGTGGTTTAACCTGTATTTTTAAAAAATTTGAATTTTTTTATTAAAATTTAATATGATTTGTATATTTTGAATCGTTTTGATATGCTGATGTCAAAAATAATTTTTAAAAAATAAAAAAACATCATTGACATATATTTTGGTACAAAAAGTTATTTGAAAAGCACCCGTAACTACACTGTCAAACACGCTCTCCTTGTAGAAACAGGTGCTCTGCTTCAGCAAGCAACGTCCAACAAGTGCTTAGACTTTTTTTAATGAATTAATAAAGCTGATATGCTCAATTTAATTTCTTAATTATAGAGATAATATATCTTAATACATGGTTAACTATTTGGAATATGCATTTTAGCAAAGATTTAATGATATAACTTCTTGAGATAAAATTTATTTACGATGCTTTTAAGATATATTCTTCAAATACATGCAAACATCATAAATGCCAAATATTTAGCAACTAAAGGGAATAAAACATTTAATACTCAATCTCTACCATAGTTTTTTTTTTTTTTTTCTAACCATACCAGAAGTTACATGGTATTCTTGGATTAATCCCACCTCTTTATTTGAATAAAAATAGACTAATAAAAAATTTATAAGAATTTTACTTTTTATAATATGATCTCATATATAATTTCTGGATAACTAAATAGAAAACACATCTCTTTTTAGTCATTAAATTAACCCCATAAATAGTATCCTTCATCTAAGATCGAAGATATGAAAATACCCTTTATTAACCTTCTACTTAGATTTATTCCAACTTTAGGTTAATTATGGCATCACTTTTATATTGGAATTTCTTTTGCCATGTTTAATATTGTGGTGTAGTGTATTTTTAAAATATTTTTTCTTTAAAAATATATTAAAATATTATTTATATATATATTTTTTTAACATCAAAATCATAAAAAAATATTTTCTAAGAATAAAAGCCACGTAACATTCATCACAATCCACTTTCTTAGGTTACATTAAAGCAAGAACATGATCATAGAAATACAAGACTACTCATTTACAATTTAAATAATACTACTCTTAATTCTTTCATAATTATCATCATCATTTAATCGAGTATTTTATATATATATATATATAATGCACATAATGATAGCCAAGAGGGAACAATTAGAGGACAAAGAGTACTTTTCAAAGGAGATTTTTCAAGAGTAAGCATGCATGCATAAAAATAAAATGTCTAATTTCATTGGGTGACGGGGTCGAAGAATTGGATGCCAATCATGCATCACCACATCAGAGAGGATGATAGAGCCAAGAGAGCTTCCACTTGTCGCAATCCTAATGGGTCTGTCACATCTCCTCCTGCATGCTCCCTTCAAGAGACTGCCTTAATTTCCCGATATGTGCTTGGAATCTTAAAAAGGCAGGCTGAAGGTTTTTGAACATGTTTTTTATATTTAAAAATAAAATAAATTAAAATTATTTTTTATATTTTTTTTACGTGAATACACCAAAATCATAAAAAAATATTAATCTAATATTTTTTCAAAATAAATATACTTTTAAAACAAAAATTACCGTGCTATCGAGCAAAATACAACACCATTTGATGATTAACTTGCTAGGATGGTTCATCACTTATCAATTCTTGCTCCCTTGTTTATTCCAATGAGATTAGCTGGAAAGACCCATAAATCTTGCTAAAGATCATAATCCGTACCTCTTTTTATATATTTTATCGGGCCTAATTTTCGAGTCCCTCTTCTTATAATTCCAATTGAAAGTAATTTGACTCAATGATCCGACTTTTTTTTTTAGTTTAATATAAGTGTCCGGGCAGCTTGCGTACACCTCGACTAATCCCACGGACCCTGAAGTTAACGACCATGTAGACCTTCAGTGGCCATCATATAAGCAACCACAGAGGGAGCAAATCTTTTAGTCCCAAACTCTTACCATTGAATCACTACCTAGATGGTTATGATCCGACTTTTTTATTTAGCTACATGGTTGGATCAAAACCAAGATAATCAAACGGTGGCTCTTGAATCGTCCTGATTACAAGAAAAAGAGTTGATTTGAGACAATTTGAAGTAGAGGATTTGATTGAACCATATGGGCAAAGTAAGGGACCACAAGTGATTTCAAGCCATGATTATTTCTACACGAGAGAGATGGAGCAACTGGAAAAGGGAAAAAAAAATAGTAACATTCAACCTTCTTGACTGTAATGATTAGATGGAGCAACTCCTGGAGGCTCTAGTCCTTTTCTTTCCTCTAAATTTGCAAACCAGGTGAGGGAGAGCTATAATTTAATTTTTCAAATAATTGGGTTTTATCTTTTATTATTATTATTATTATTATTATTATCAATGAAGATGTTTCGGTCAGCTTGTACATACTTCAATTAATTTTATTCTGAAATTTATAAAACTCGAACTAATAATTTCTAGAGAACAAAACTAGCTGGCAATGAAAATTCTTTTAAAAAATAAATTTTTTAATGGATGCAACCCAAATTTTGTTTTTTATCAGAATTAAATCATCAAAAGCATGTTCCTTGAACTTGTTACAAGCTGATTGAAAATTCTTGGATCACCCTCCTAAAAAAGATAGCTCTTTTCTTTATTTTAATCTGGTTATTTCTTGAATGGAAGTGAAATATATCCACAATTAACCCTAAATCGACTTTACACCATCCCATCTACGAATTTTCTTAAATGGGATCCATCATGAAAGCAAGAGGGTGTCCCGCGATGTACAAGAACATGTAGCTTCAAATTGCAATTCTCTGGAGTGGTTGAGTGTATAGTACAATAATGGAAGAACAGCAAGACCCCATGCATCCTTTTATTTTTTGTGCACTAATTTGAGAAATTTTCCTTAAAAATCACTCGATAGAACTAAGCAACTACTCAACTAGCATTGTCTCTCGAAAAGAGGACATATTTTCCTCCTTCGCATGACATAATAGCAAGATCACAGATAATCGAAGGTGACTGACATGGACTAATAAATAGTAATTTGCCCCCAAATTGCAAAAAAAAATAAAGACCAAGATGTGTATCTTATCATGGAATTGTCTAACATGTTATTTAGCAAATTTAATTTTGTTTATGTACCCATCTCATGGGACAATGCCCCCCCAAACAGGCAGATCCCACAAGTTCTTAGATTTAACAATCTTGTTTACAGCGAGTTTGGCAGTATGGTTGCGGGTGCTTTTCAAATAGCTTTTCGTGCCGAAATACATGCCAATGATGTTTTTTTATTTTTTAAAAATTATTTTTGACATCAGCACATCAAAACGATCTAAAAAGTACAAACCGCACTCAATTTTAACAAAAAAAAAATTCAAATTTATACAAAACGCAGGTACAAACGCAGTACCAAACATTCTCTTAGATTTATCTAGCACGTAACTCAGATCGTGCGTGTTTATTATTGTAATGCATGATATTTTTCAAGTATATATTTTGTTTTAGAATATATTAAATTATTATTTTTATTTTTAATACCAACATATTAAAATTATTAAAAAATATTAATTTGATATTTTTTTTAAGTTTAATATATTCTTGAAAGGTGCTCGGATATAGTTTCAAATACAAATACCAATCGTCATTGATTTTAAAAGTATTTAGCTACTAAATTAGAAAGTTGAAAATGATAATGTTTTTATGAAAATGATAAACTTTATGCGTGGAATAAAATGCCCACCCCAAGGTCGAGGGGAATCCAAGGTTTGTCCCATGAAAGAACAAATTTAGGGTTTCACTGTCCTTTTCCTTTCCCTACATTCCGCAAAAAGAATGGGATGCTGAAATTGGGAAAGAAGGTTTTCCTGTGAAAAATTCTCTTATTTTGTAATTTGAAACGTGCAGTGTTTTTTTTTTTTAAAAAAAACTTTGTTAATAAGTTAAGAGATAAAATCCCACAGTAAAAATTAAATATAATATTATCTGAAAAATATTTTTAGATATTACCTTCTCAAATTACTGTTGATTCTCCTTCTTGACTTTGCCCGTCCTGTTTATTTTTGCATTTTAAAAATATTTTGGAAAAATTTAATTATTTTATATTTGTTTATTTGTTTTAAATTAATATTTTTTTAGTGTTTATAGATATTTTGATACGCTGATATTAAAAATAATTTTTAAAAAATATTATTTTGATTCATTTCTAAATAAAAACTATTTTAAAAAATTACCATAACAACATTTTAAAAAATAAAAAAAATTAAAATATAAAAAAACCTCAGCAATTCAAAACTTACAGTATCACCAAAGGTGTGATGGAAAAGTGTAAACTCTTTTTTTTTTTTTTTTTGGTTGACACTGCAATGATATCATGATAGACCTAAAAAAACTTTTGCACATTTTTTCAGCTTTGTAATTTCACATCAGCACTCTATCAAGTTAGGCCTTACTTATCTACATTTTCCTTTTCTCTCATATTTGGTCAAATCTTTCTAGGGGAAAAAGTGAGAGAGACAATGAGGTCTGAACTTGATTGTTAACAAGAAAATAGTTGTTGGTATTTTTTAAAAAAATATATTAAAATATATCAAAATCATTGAATTACCATTAAAAAATATATAAATTTAATGTTTTTTAATAGATAATCATACTTTTAAAAATTATAAAAAAATAGAAATTACCACACCTTCAAATAAATGCTTACAATGTTATAAAAAAGAAAAACAAGGATAATTACATGATATTTAAAATATTTTCAGCTCTTCATAAATTATGCCATCCCAAAACTAAATCTATGAAGATTTAGCCTTTTTACTCGTATCCAAATCATTAAAGTTATGAAAATCATATTAAATCTACTTAATAACTCTTGTTTAATCATGACTCAAAATAAGAAATTATTTTCACAAATCATGTCTAAGAGAGATCTAGATCTTAAGTTTATGGAAATTTATCCTTTGCCACCATACCCAAATCCATAAATTTATGAAAGCAACCTCTTTCCCACCATGCATTGCCCCATAAATGGAGGAACAAATCTATTTGGCTAATTACTGTATCAAGATTAGTATTAAAATACATCCTCTAAACATTAGTCAATATTAATTAATTAAAATAAGGTCCAAAAAAGTGGGGCTACTCTACTCTACACTTCAATGCATCAACATAAGTATCAAAACCCAAAACACAACGACAGTTGCAGTCTCACACAGTAGAGAACCCAGAGAGAGAGAGAGAGAGAGAGAGAGAGAGATTTTATGCAGCTTTCATTCACTCATCACTGCTCATTGTCATTTCTCGTGAAAAAGCCCGAAGAGAACAATTCCTCTTCTCTTTTTCAGATTCGGACCCTTAAAGCTCCCTCTCTCTCTCTTCCCTGGCTAAAACCCACCTGTACTAAAATTAAATACAAAACAAGAAACATAGTACTGTGTACTTTCTTTTCTTGCTTCCCTCAACTTCACACTTTCCTTTCACTTACATAGGCCTTGAACCATTTTCTTCTTGTTTTGTTCTTTGATGTATATTGATAAATATGAGTACATTTACAGCCCATGCTCTATAATGCATTAATCCTTTGTCGTCTTTCTTTGGTCTGTTCTCTCTTGTTCTTTCCTCTTCCTTTGATGTGGGTCTTTTTGTTTCCAAATCACATTTCTTTGATCACTTCAGACTGTGCATTGCTTTGATTCCAATGAAATCTCAAATGGGGTTTTCTTGAATTGTTAAATAGTCATTTGGGGTTTGCATTTTTTTGGTCGTTGCTTGATGAAACACCTCTCCAAGTCCCCATCGAAGTGTTCTTGCTGAAAAGGTTGATTCTTTGATCAAAAGATCAAAACTTTATTGTCGAAGATAAGTGGGGTTTTAGGACATGGTAATGTTCCTGAGCTGGGGCGTGAAGAAATTTTGAGTTCTTGCACTGAACAAGTGTTAACCCAGGAATAAAAGACCAACTCAATAATGGCATTTTCATGCTTGGTGTGTCTTTTTCTTGGGTTTTTATCAAAGTCTTTGTTAGTGACTGCTCAGTTGGATGATCAAGCTATACTGTTAGCCATTAACAGAGAGCTTGGAGTCCCTGGGTGGGGTGCCAACAACACAAATTACTGCAAGTGGGCTGGCATTAGCTGTGGCTTGAATCATTCAATGGTTGAAGGGCTTGACCTTTCAAGGCTTGGCCTTCGAGGTAACGTGACTCTAATCTCTGAGCTCAAAGCACTGAAGCAGCTTGATCTTTCTAGCAATAGTTTTCATGGTGAAATTCCTTCAGCTATTGGGAACTTGTCTCAGCTTGAATTTCTTGATTTGTCTTTGAATAAGTTTGGAGGCGTGATTCCTATGGAGTTGGGTAGTCTTAAAAACCTCAAGTCATTGAACCTTTCTAATAACGTGCTTGTAGGACAGATACCTGATGAGTTTCAAGGTCTAGAAAAGCTGGAGGATTTTCAAATTTCTAGTAATAAGCTGAATGGTTCTATTCCATCTTGGGTGGGTAATTTGACAAACTTGAGGGTTTTTACTGCCTATGAGAATGACTTAGGTGGTGCAATTCCTGATAATCTAGGTTCAGTTTCTGAGTTAAAGGTGTTGAACCTTCATTCCAACATGCTTGAAGGGCCAATACCAAAGAGCATTTTTTCTATGGGGAAGTTGGAAGTCTTGATTCTTACGCTGAATCGGTTGAAAGGTGAGCTTCCTGAATCAGTTGGCAACTGCAAAGGCCTCTCCAATATCCGAATTGGAAACAATGATCTTGTAGGAGTCATCCCTAAGGCTATTGGGAATGTTAGCAGCCTCACATATTTTGAAGTGGCCAATAATCATATGTCTGGTGAGATTGTGTCTGAGTTTGCTCAATGCTCTAATCTAATCCTCTTAAATCTGGCCTCAAATGGATTTACTGGAGTTATTCCTGCTGAGCTTGGACAGCTTGTAAATCTGCAGGAATTGATTCTTTCGGGTAATAGTTTGTTTGGAGATATCCCGATATCAATTATTGGGTGCAAGAGCCTTAACAAGCTTGACCTTAGCAATAATAGATTCAATGGCACTGTTCCTAATGGTATTTGCAACATGTCAAGATTGCAGTACTTACTTCTGGGTCAGAATTCAATCAAAGGTGAGATACCTCACGAGATTGGAAACTGCTTGAAACTTCTTGAATTGCAAATGGGTAGCAACTACTTGACTGGAAATATCCCTCCGGAGATTGGTCACATCAGGAATTTACAGATAGCCTTGAATTTGAGCTTCAATCATCTCCACGGACCTCTGCCCCCTGAATTAGGGAAACTCGACAAGCTGGTTTCATTGGATGTCTCCAACAATCAACTTTCCGGCACTATCCCTCCTTCATTCAAGGGAATGTTAAGTTTGATAGAGATTAATTTCTCCAACAATCTGCTCAGTGGCCCTGTACCCACCTTTGTACCATTTCAAAAGAGTCCAAATTCAAGCTTTTTTGGGAACAAAGGACTCTGTGGAGAGCCGTTGAGCTTGTCATGTGGAAATTCTTATCCTTCTGGTCGGGAGAATTACCATCATAAGGTCTCTTACAGGATTATACTAGCTGTTATTGGCTCTGGTTTGGCGGTATTTGTCTCTGTAACTATAGTTGTTCTACTGTTTATGATGAGGGAGAGACAGGAAAAGGCAGCCAAGACTGCAGGGATTGCTGATGAAAAAACCAATGACCAACCAGCAATTATAGCTGGCAATGTCTTTGTTGAAAATCTCAAGCAAGCAATAGATCTTGATGCTGTTGTTAAAGCAACTTTGAAAGATTCAAATAAGCTCAGCATCGGAACTTTCAGCACAGTATACAAGGCAGTTATGCCTTCTGGGATGGTATTGATGGCGAGGAGACTAAAATCCATGGACAGAACCATAATTCATCACCAGAACAAGATGATAAGGGAACTTGAAAGACTGAGCAAGCTCTGTCATGATAATCTAGTGCGACCCGTTGGATTTGTAATTTATGAAGACGTCGTTCTTTTGCTGCATCATTATTTACCCAATGGGACATTAGCTCAACTTCTTCATGAATCAAGCAAGAAGTCCGAGTATGAACCTGATTGGCCTATGAGGCTATCCATTGCCATAGGGGTGGCAGAAGGATTGGCTTTTCTTCATCACGTGGCCACAATCCACCTTGATATTTCTTCTTTTAATGTTCTTCTAGATGCTGACTTCCAGCCCTTGGTTGGGGAGGTGGAGATATCGAAGCTCTTGGATCCATCCAGAGGCACAGCAAGCATCAGTGCAGTTGCAGGGTCATTTGGTTATATTCCCCCGGGTATGCATATTTAAACCGTATCATTCTAGACTTGGTAGCTGCTTCTTTGTTTCTCACTGTCATTCTACTTTTCCTTTGCTATGCAGAGTATGCATACACAATGCAAGTTACAGCTCCAGGAAATGTTTATAGCTATGGGGTAGTACTGCTCGAAATCCTAACAACTCGGCTACCAGTCGACGAGGACTTTGGTGAAGGGTTAGATTTGGTGAAGTGGGTTCATGGTGCTCCAGCTAGGGGAGAGACTCCTGAGCAGATACTTGATGCAAGACTTAGCACCGTTTCCTTCGGTTGGAGGAGAGAGATGCTGGCAGCTCTTAAGGTAGCGTTACTCTGCACCGACAGCACACCAGCCAAGCGGCCAAAAATGAAGAAGGTAGTTGAAATGCTTCAAGAAATAAAGCAAAGCTGATGGAGCCGCCTGTGAAGCTATTTGATTCTGCACGGCCTATATTTATTAAGACTATGGTTAGTGGGCTGTACGCAACATGAGAAGCCTTGTTTCTGAATACATGATTCGTTTCTGATATGCCTACCTGGAGGAGTAAGACTCACTTTGTATATTTCATTTCGACCTTGGATTCTGTCCATTTGCTTTGTACCACATTCAGTTCCAGCAATGGCAACTTGTAAAGTACTATTTGAGTCAGGAAAAAAAAGAAAGCAGTTGAAGGGTGGATGGACGGGAGAGGGTGCTTCATTAACAAGATCACTCTTGGGTTTTTATTGCATGTTAAGCCTAAAATTTCTATCCTGAAGTTCTGGTCTTGAAATGTTGGAAATATATGTGAACAGTCGAGTATAATTTTTCTTAATGAAATTCCAGATTAGAGCTCAAAGTTTTCAAGTATGTTAAGATTATATGCACACTACAAGCTCTTGCTCTCCACAACTAATTTCGCCCAGTCTATCGGGTGCATATCTCTCACCAACCCCCGGCGAAACCCTTCATGTCAGAATGGAGAATTTTTAGATTTCTTTTTTTTTTCATTTTCAAGGGGAGGATGTTAGGACTACCTGTCTTTCTTCTTGAAAATGTTCATGCTCTTATTATGATTAATCGGCTGACACTTTTACGTGGAGGCTTCTTTTTCACAAGAAGATGAATCAATCTGGACACTTTTACGTGGAGGCTTCTTTTTCACAAGAAGATGAATCAATCTTACAAATGACAAATATTCATCCAGAAGTAATACAATGGCTTCAAGAAAGTATATCCCAGAAAGCAGACACAAATAGGAAAGAAAATAAAAACATACAGAAAACAGGGCAGACACATGCAGCCTCAAGACAATATCTGGAAGGAACCAAGTGTAATGCAACCAGAAGAGCACTCACAGCAGAAACAGAAAACATAGACCAACAATGCCAGGGTAAATTCTGACTGGCTAGTGAACTGAACAGTAGAATAGGTATTTCATGCTTCTTAACAAATAAATAAATGAAGCTCTAACATTCGAAAATATGCAATTTTCGAAGGCTTTTTAAGACCTTGCACATCTTGTGGCACGAAAGATTTTCACAAATCCCAAATGTATAAAATCTGAAGAGACTCCAAGCACCCAATCCCACCTTCTGGCAAAAGCTTCTGCTCAGTACATAGCCATAACAATGGTAGGCTGATCATGTACCTCGCGTATCTTTAGCCAACTCATCCAATCCATAGTAACCCAGAATCAGAGTTTGAAAATTTTGTATGTTGAAAATAGATTTGATCAGTCTTTCCATTTTCGTATTCCCCAATAAATTTAGATATCTCAAATGCATCTTCTGTGGCGGCACCTCCAATTAAAAACCCACCATTTTTATTGCTCGCAAATGCTTAAATTTTGAAAAAAATATTCGCAATGCCTGTTTCAAAACTTGGCCCCTCTAGAATATCTTGAAAGAGAGGTGTTCTTGCAGGATCCAATCTCTGGGAGAGTAGGACGAGCTTGAAAAAAAGAAATGAGGGTCAAGAAACGTCAAGTGCCTGGTAGTTTTGGAAATCTGCAGGTTGTTAGAGCTTATGATTGAGCATTCAATTCGAGCCGATGATAATGCAAGATCGTGCATTAAATCATGCATTTTAAACTGCTTGAAAAGCATTTTGTCCTCAACATCTTGGAAAAAAAAAAAAAGAACGATAAAGAAATTTTACCCAAAAGATATCATTGAATTTGTAATCTTTTGGAAAAATTGAACGATAGATATAGCTACAGAGTAATAACAACTCGGCTCCAGATATAGCTGTTTGACACCCCCATACCATTGCATGAGCAATTCAATAAAACATTAGTTTATGCCACTTGCAAGAATATTAACGTTTTTTGTTCTTTTTTAACAGAGCAAAATAAAAAGGACAATCACAATAAATAGGATTTCAGTGGAATTACATTGTTCACCAATCTATACCCAATTCTCTGGAGAGGAAGAGTTTGTCAACATACATTATGACTGGCGCAGATGCAGCAACATAACTCTGCATTTGAATTATTGCCGAGCTTTCTGCAAAAACAAATGAAGAAATCAATACGAGTGATTCTAAAGCACATAAGGGTGCCTGCAGAACAGACGTTTTAGTTTGAAATAACCACGGGCATAATTATGGTGCACCAAGTCAGATAGAAAGTGATTGGAAAACAGGTTTTAATCCTCCCAGCATAATTGTTTGCACACCTTTCAAGAACATATGAGATATTGAATTCAGAAACAAGTGTTTGAAATGGTCCAAGCACTCACCATCTTCATTTAGCTTCTTTAAAAGTTGTGCTTTAGTAGGAAGGGCGTACATCCCTGCAGCAACAGCCTTTCTAATTGCCCACCCATGATGGGGCGCAAATACCTGTGCATAAGCCTTCGAAGCAGGGCCCTTCAAAGAATTTCCCCTGGCACAGCAATAACAGGAACTGTTAACCATCTTTTCAGCCATAAACAAAGACCACTAATCCAGAATCAAGGCCAGTCTGTATAAATTTACGACTATAATTTGCTTATTGTGGTCAGGAACTTGAATGTGTTAATTAAGGTGAAACACAAGCATCACCGTCTACACACTGGATGTTTATTGAGGCATGCAGCTTATAAATCAACCAATCTATTGCTTCACACATCAAAAAGAACGGTACCAAGTCAACACTAAAACCTTTAAGAAGATGGCTTTTAACCAGAGGGGGGGATCCGCTCCTTCCCGCATGAGGTACACTGACTATTCTCACCTTGGCACAATATGAGTATAATTGGAAGTAGGTACACAGCAAAGAAATGGGGGTTAAATACCCAGTGATCCACAAGTGATTCAGGACAGAGACATTTGGCAAAACTAGCATTAATAAATCACTAAACCTTTACACAGTAACTAAAAAAACATGTTAATTTGAACCTAGGTTCAGAAAAAAGTAGACTTGATTTGAAGACAAGTGATGTATATCAGTTTCATCCTCGAGGAAAACAAAATCACGAGCTGAAATGGCAAATTGAGTGTTAAGTTGAAATTATACAATTGACCATTCCATATCACTATTACATATGATCTATTACAACGGCATTGGCAGGAAATATCACTAAACCTTAATAAATCACTAAACCTTTACACAGTAACTAAAAAAACATGTTAATTTGAACCTAGGTTCAGAAAAAAGTAGACTTGATTTGAAGACAAGTGATGTATATCAGTTTCATCCTCGAGGAAAACAAAATCACGAGCTGAAATGGCAAATTGAGTGTTAAGTTGAAATTATACAATTGACCATTCCATATCACTATTACATATGATCTATTACAACGGCATTGGCAGGACATATCAGCTGCTATGGAACGTCCCATTATGTCGGTTAGAAAGGCACTGGAATTGTAAGGTGGCTGAAAAAAACAAAATTTCCATCTAATGCAGGGAACTGAAACAAACAGATGCCCATACATAACACTGTCCACTGTGAGCACTAACCCAGGCAAAAAACACCATTTTATGAGCACATGAAACTAAAGCCCTGGACCATAACAACCTCCAGTTAAGCGAGCTCATCATCACAAATATAAAACTTAAGCCCCCTATCCCATTGTGTAGTGCCTAATCCTTTAGCCCCCAAAATCAGTTTCCCCAATTCACCATGAACAAATAAGACCAAAAAAAAGATAAGATGAAAAGATCTAAAACACAACCACCATTTGCCTCCAATTTCTCCAGTTTATATATCAATTAATCAGTGAAGCAAATGCCACAACTGTTGTCTATATTCCTCTGCAATTGAGGACCAAATATGACTTTAAACCTTCACAAGATCCTGTCAATTGGAACATCCTGCTATATTCTTTGTACAAATTTTAGCAGTACCCACCTTGATGAAAATTCGGTTGATTTTAAGACCAAATACTTGTAATAAACTCGCATATGATTTTAGAATTAATCACTTCACACAAACTAAAGGAAAAGTAACAAAACAGGAAACTTGACATCCATATATACATAAGTTTGTTGAATTCTTGAAACTACAGCACCGAACAGCTAAGACAAGCACATCAAAGTCAACAATTATCAAAACTTATAGAAGCAAAACAACCCAAATCGAGTATGATCATCATCAACATTGAGCACAAACCTAATACAACACCTCACAAGAAATCAGGCATCAAATCATATAACTTAGTAACCCCCAGTCTAACCACTAATATCCTTTAATCAAGACTTAGTCATGGAACTATTCCCTTATTATGCATGAAAAAGTGAAGCAACTCACAAACACAATTTCATCAAGTACTTGAAAAATTATTAAAACCCTGTTCATGTAACAATAACTATCTTCCAAAACGAAAGGCAAAAGAGAAAGTAATAGACACATACTCTGAAACCATAATCTGCTCAAACAACACCCTGACCATATCAAGACCACGCTTTACTCTCAAAAGATTTCTTGAATGACTCCCACCTTTTCTCACAGAATTCCTTTCTATATCCTTATCTAACACACTTTGTAATGTATCAATCGATTTTGATGCCTCTGCAAGATCATGCACCTGTTTGTTTGATTTTATCATAAAAAACACGAATTTAAACAAAAAAAGAACATGGGTTTTTGGATATTGATAAAAATGAATGATTTACCTTGGCGACATAATCCATTTCGGCGAATTTAAAAGCGATGCCTAAGCAACCGAAGAGAGGAGAAACGAGAGAACAAGCATGAGAAAATGGTGCCACTTCAACTTCTTGGGTTTGAGATTTTATTGTTGCTTCTAGTTCTTTAAAGGCTTCTGCGATCTTCTTCAGTGGCTTTTCAGTCTCCAGATCGCCCATTTTCTCAACCCTTTTCGTCAAAATCTAAATCTCTCTCCCTCGATTCTGGATTTGTTGATGATGGTGATGAGTTGTTTGTAAATTCTTGGTAATGCGGAGTTTTTATAGAGAATGAGGATTAAATTATATCTCAGCACCTATGCAGAACTTATCCCCTTTTTGCACTGAAAAGAAAAGAACATTCCATTTTCATCCTTGTAGTTTACAATTTATCAATACCAGTCCTCTAAGTTCCGACGAGCCTCTGTTTTTCATCCGCATGTTTAGAAATCTCCAAGAGGGAAATCTTATATTTAAAATCATTTAAGAATTAAATTTTAAATGAAATTTAATCTTAAAAAATACTATGTAAGTAAATTAGATATCAACTCTTTACAATTACAAAAATTAATATTAAAACTAACCTTCTCAAAATATCTATTTAGTTCTTTTTTTTATAAAGACCTTTGAAAAAATAGAAGAAATTAATAGGTGTAATATATAAAATAAAATAAATTTTATCTCTTTCAAACATGTAAATTCAACTTATTTATCAATTGAATTTAAATCAAATACTATAATTGAATTAATTACAGTGAAAAATTAATTTCAAGATTGTTTTCAGTAAATAAAATGTGAGATCATGAGCTATTTCACATATCATACAAGAAAATATTCTATTTACAGCATTTTAAGTTACTCCAGCTTCAAAAAAAAAAAAATTCAATTTTATCATGGTAAAAAAACTACAATAAAAGGTGTTAAAATGAGACTTGTAGTTTAGAATGCATGCAAGGAGATACAAGATGCGCACTTGCCATCAAATCCCCCTTCCTCTTTATGCAAGTTGGACATTGTGTGGATCATCGTACTCCACAGCCGAAAGGGAACAAGAATCTCGAGCATAAATGACAGATTATATCTTTAATTGATGCTATTTTTTACATTTATTTTTTAATATTTTAAAATATATTTGAATGCGCTGCAGCATAGATAAATATTTTTATTTAAAAATAAATTAAAATAATATTTTTTAAAAATAATTATTTTTAATATTAATACATTAAAACTATTCAAAAACATCAACAATACAATTAGACCGTGTAGCCCTTAAAGAATAAAAACATTGCTTTGACATGTGAAATTGTATTAAAAAAGATACGAGTGGAGAAGGATAAAACTTTAGTTCAGATTTTTTTCGCATAAAGCGAACCCAATCCCAGACAAAATAAGTTTCTTCTTCCTTGTAAAAGTTTCACATAATTTTATTTATTATTATTCTTTGTAGAGTAAGAATGGCATAAGATTTCCTTTACCACCAATTAAAATATATCTACAAGACATTGTTTGACAATGCGGTGCACTGTAGAGTGTAGATGGCACCACGGCTAAAACATCATTTTTTGTGTTTTTACCAGTGAAACGTTGCCAAACAGGCACTAAGCTAAGGCATGCAGGCCAAACTTAACAGTAACCAGAAACAACCACAAAAGGAGGTGAGGCGGGGCGGCAGAGATATTTCCCTCAAGTGCACGATCATGAATCTCAAGGCACGCACTATCTTTGATAATTGCCCCAGTCACCTTCCTGGAATCACATACAAACCAAGAAAGGAATAGAAATGATGAAATTCTCTGAATTCTGTCACTTGACTTTTATTTAGATTTAACCATGACAGCATTGCTGGCCAATCCCATATCCAGAAAACAAATAAAAACAAAAGGGCACAAGGGCCATTGCCATCAAAGCTAAACGAGGCTGTGTCCAAGCATTCGAACCTCACTAAACATTATCGATGACAAAAATAACACACCAGCGAACTGAAACTGACATATCACAAGCTAAAATTGGATTCAAGAATCTTGGGACTTAACAATGAAATTCTGGCGAGTGATTGGATTCATCACCACTGGTGGCCCTCCGGTACGAGGCCATGCTTGAAATTTCTTGTCAGTCTCCTCCCACCATTCCTTGTTTGAGACTGTTCTGGGTGTGGTGCCTGGATTCAAAAAAAGTGACCTTAAATCATGGCAACAGAAAATAACTAAATCTTCAAGCCAGCTAAAATTTACCTCCAAATATCTTCTTGTCAGAAATAACATAGTCACAAACATATGCTATTGCAAATGATCCCACGAGAGCAGATACTATGTACTTGGTTGACATGTTTAAACTGTAAAGGAAAAAAAAAAACATTCACATGACAGGGAAGTATTAGCACCTAAATAGATACCTTACATTCCATTACTTCAGTTATGAGAGCCTGGGACATATTTTACGAGCAAAATTCAGCCACTAAAATTCAGGTAATTCAGAAATGTGAGTTTATAAAGAAGCACCCAGGCTGCACAAAGAATGGAAGACTTTCTAGCAGAAACTGCACAAATGAACCAGTAAAGATATTAATATCAGAGGTATTTATTCATAATGTGCTTCTATAGTGAGAATAACCATAAGAGATTGCCAAGCTAAAATTGGGGAATTAGAATAGAAGCAGAATTTGCAAGCAGAGGCACAGCCTCATTTGAATAGAAGCAGAATTTTCAAGTAAGATATATTTTTGTGAATTTTTTCATGAAGTTGAAAATTTTGCAAGTTTGTGTCCTTGATAAATTTACATCTTTTTTTTTTTCAGTAAAGTTTTAATATCCTTGTTAAAATGTCAACACGCATAAGCATCCCAAGAAAATGTTTGCTAGTAAACAAAGTTGGTCCCGTAGAACAAGCCTGTCCAGTCCATGATTTTGTAAACAGAAGAAGCATGTAGCCATAAAAAATAAACAAAAAAACATGGGTGTGAATTGGCAATTAAGAGCTTGCTTCAAAAAAACTAGACTCGTACTTTTCAGCGCACAAAGATCTGATTAATAACACAAAATTGTAACACATGGTAGCGTAAAAAAGAAATGCATCTCCAAATCAGATTGTGCCAAACGCAGCTCTAACTGGAAAACAAAACTACGACTAATCCCATATCACTGCAGGTAATCTTGACAATCAAAAGGATCTATAAGGAGCATCACTCATCCAGATGACCATCTATAAATGGGTCAAACATGTCACGGGAGTAAGACCTACATTCCTCTGTTCCCATGAATAGCTGTAGCCAACCTATCTAAGAGACTTTTTTTGGGAAAAAAATATCCAAAAGACATGTTGCAATTATGCACAAAAGAAAGTCAGATCAAACAAAGAAAGAAGCTTACCATGCCACCAAACCTATACAACAACAACAACAAAAAAACCCTAAGGAAAAAAACCTCTCTAAAAGAAAGGATAATGTAGCAGTAAAGTCAAGGAAATGAAGCCGAGGACACAGACCACATGAGGTCCACATAAAAATATTGCAGCGGTCTGTAACAGCATCCCATGGGTTCATGTTATGCCAAGGGAATAAAATAAAAATACATCATATAAAATAGCATCATCACATGAACAAAAATACCTATCATTCACATTTACCAGATTCTTAGCTATAAATTGGTCAAAACACCATGAAGAACTCCCATATGAACTAGATTGATATGCACACCGCATCTGATAAATGGAAAAGCATCCTAATACTTCAAATTGAGTGATAAAACGGTAGAAGGTTGAGTGAGGTTTTTGTTTGAACATACAGATTATTGGGAACGAGGGAAAAAAGAGAGGAAAAAGCACACCACACAGGACATGATAACATTAATCAATTAAAAAACTGACAGAAATGAATCCAAAAGCATTAGCTAGTTTTATAATTCCTCATTTTCAATCTAGTTTTCTGACATAAGAGACAACCAATCCCCTGTATGTCCACAACAGAAAAACACCATTATCATAAACAATCTCCTACAACACACTAAAGCTTGAACGGCATAGACTTCCTATTTCCACTGCCACAGTAATATCAGCAAAAAACATTATCCTACCATTTTGCAAACTACAAACCCTCTCTTATTCCCTTACAGCATTTACATACCAAAACATTCACCAGTCAACACGCCCACGCCATTCATTAATCTTTTCAAAGCAGAAAACAACATGAACATGAACAGATTCGTACATAGCAAACCTTCTATCTCCTAGTAAAACCCCACAAACCCGTATCCTTCTAAATCATTATTTTTATACATTTCTCATGAACCCAGAACCCAAATCAATAAAAAAAACGACCCAATTCAAGATTTCATACATTAATTCCTCTCCGTTCTGCACCAATTAGATTCAAATTAGATGCGACCCACTTCGTGAAATCTATTAAAAATCAAATTCAACAAAACGAAACCCAAATGAACCAAAAATCAAACGTTAAAAGATTATCCAAAGTCTCTGATACACTGTCTGTGGTTACCAAACAGATTGAGGAGCTCACCGATGGTGACGAATCAGCTAAGGCGATCTGGGTCCTCCTGCGGTCTGCTTGAAGCTTCTTACAAGGCACAACGGGGGTTGCCTGTTTTTGTTTGTTTTATCCCTTTCCGTGTTGGGCTGAATTTGTTTGGTCCAGATTTTCTGTTTCTTTGCTTATTGGGCTAAGACGATGCTAGGGTTTTCTATATCTCTAATTAAATTAATTTTCTCATCAAATAAAAAATAATCACAAGACTATAAAATTTATAAAAAAAATTAATTTTTTATAAGAATGCTTGAAAGCTGATGGTTCAAGTTTGAAACTTTATGAAAAAAATTTCTTAACCCATGCTTATAGAATGCATAATTATTTTAAATCTCATAGTTTAAAATTAACCAATAAGATGAATATAAGAAATAATAATGTTCTTTTTTTCTATTTTTATGTTGTGTTTGTTTTCCGGAAAATACTTTCCAGAAATTATAAAAAATTTAGAAATGCCATATTATTTACTGATTATATCAAATTTGGTCTTCAAACTTTTGATTGGTATATATATTTTGTTTTGGATATTTGTTTTTCAATTTCATCCCTTAGAATTTAATTTTTATATTAAATTTGGTCCTCATTTTTATAATTGTTATTTGCTTTTCCCTTATCATTTTTTAATTGAAATATTTTATCTATCAAATATGGTTCTCATTCTTTTGATTGTTACTTATTTTATTTGAAATAATTTATAAAATATTAATTATTATTATTTTAATTTCTTCATCTTTCAATTTTTTTTATTTTTTAAATTTTATCTCTATTATTATTATTATTATTATTTATTTTATTTGAGATAATTTATGAAATTATATATTTTTTTTCAATTTCACTCTCATTCAACTTTTTAATTTGTAAGATTTGTTCCTTATTATTTTAATAAACTTGAAAAAAATAAAACAGTAATAAGTTATTTTCCAGCTCATTTTCCATGACATAACTCAACACTGGAAAAGTGTTTTCCAACTTATATTTCATTACATTACCAAATATCGAAAAATAATTTACTTTTTCAGAATTCACTTTCCCGAAATTTACATTAAAAAAAAATTACTTTCCAGCAAATAAACAGGACTAGAGGATAAATTATTAGATATTTTCAATGCATTATTTTTTCACTCACATGAAAATAGAATCTGCGCTTGGCTTAAGATTTGATCTAATTTAAGGCACAGATTACCGGATCTGATTTTGAATAAAAATTGAAAAGATAAAACAATTTTGTTTTAGATTAAAAAAAATTAAAAACCTTCTTAAATTGATTTGGTTAATTAAATTATGAATTAACATGTTAGACGATCTAAATTTAATGGTTTCAATATCTAAAATAATTTAAAATAATACATAGCTCGGATAAGTACAGAACAAAAGGAGTTTACTGAATCAATCCAACAAGTAATTAGATTTAATAACAGATTTTACATGAGGAATGGAGCCCTCCTACGACTCTGAAAATACTTTCAATTTCTCATCATGTTTGATATTAGTTTTCAGAAGTGAGAAACCAGAAGTGCAAAGAGAATAAAATTAAAAGAAACTAAAAGGCTTCCACTTTTATTGTACATTTATTACTATACACATAAATTCATTTTCCCAGTGGTGAATTGGAATAGTTAAATTATAAATTTTTTAATTTTTTATTGTTTTTCTTACCTTATTTTTTTTATTTTCATCCTATTATCAAATTTATTTTACTTTTTAAAAAATATGACCATAAAAAAAATCCATAAAAAAAAAATCCAATCCATAGCGTAATGCGAGCCGACCTAGTTGAACGGTTTGGTTTTCAGGAGTGTCACTTGTGCAGCAACAGAAGCCAACTATGCATGGCTAACCATGCTAGAGGGATTGGACTAGGAGACAGTGCATAGTTTTCGGTATCTCTTACTATGATTACATGGAGGAAGAACAAGTGAGGTTGATTTCATTAAATAGGCTTGATATCTCAAAATAGTACACATGATCAAGCAGAGAATTTACATACACATTCATCATCATTCAACGATGGACATTTAAAACATATTACATTCTTTAAAACTCCAAGCGGAATCCAAGCACTCTTGCAGGACCACTGGGCAAGAAGCAAATGGTAAGGCACCTTCCTCTTGCAGTCACTGCCAAAAATATTGAGATTATAGAAACAAGAAAGGTAAAGAATGAAAGAATTGAATGTGACGAAAGTAACCAACATCAACCAATCTTGTTCACATCACTGACTTCTTGTAACACTAATAGAATATGAGATATATACGTTGTGACCAACATCAACCAATAAATTCTTGTAGCTGTATGGCCTTTGAGCTTTGAGCTGATTGATCACTTGATTCTTGACTAACCAGAAGAATGTACTTCTCTTACTTCTTTACGATCAACAGCCAGCAGCTTTTAGGAAGTTATCAAAGGGGCTTGATGCTGGTAGCCTGAAGATGTTAGGCTGATGTTGATACTCTGTCGCACACTGCATTTGAACAGTGCCAATTGGCGGTATTTGTGGGCTTGCAATAAGATTTTGGTCAAGGAAAGGATTGGTAGCCTGCATATTTTTCAGTTAGCAAAGGTGAGGGATTTTCTCATGCTGATTAATTCAGCATGCCCACGCATTGAAAACTGTCAAGGCTACGCTTCATAGAATGTAATGAAATGTAATGTAGTATTAATCATAAAATCACATGCACATGGATGATAAGTGAAAATAAATGCAGAACTAGTATGTCATGCGAGTATGTCCAGGTTGAAATTTCATGAAGAAAACACAACCATCTGAGCCCAAAATCAGCACAAGAATAAGATATTACCTTCCTCGCCTTGTCATCATATTTCTGAAAGGGGACATTCATCAAACTCTCCTGTCTCAATTGGACACTCATCACATGAGACATCTTCTGTTGCTTTCCCATCTGAAGTGTTTCGCAATGGTGAGCCATTTCCTTATAAGACACATCAGGTGCAGTTACAGACAATCGTCCAACTTGGTGTGTCGTCTCTAAGACCTGCACACATAAATCATCTATCTGTGATTGTGCTTTTTACTATTTTTTTCCTTTTTCCGCATAATTGCAAGATTTCAATGTGTTAGCTCGAAGACGAGTCCCAAACCCAAACCATTAGGGCCATGAAAAGTAAGGCCTCAAGAGCAGAGAAGACTGAACAATATAAATAACTTGTAATGGGAAACCAACCCGCATTGTGAATTTTTAGTTATAGCATCAACAAAAGCCTGCATTGCACTTCTAAAAGCAAATAGCTCTTAACTAGAGAGCATGATATAGGTAACATACTGAATCTAGAAGTTGATTGACGCTCAACAGGTTGGTGGCTTGGAAGACAATTTCTGTGGTCTGAGTGGTTTGACCTTCCAATGAATCTAGAAAAACATCATCTACTGTAAAAAGTGGAGTGCCCTGCGAAACAAAAACAAGATGATGCAAGCACCAATTTTATTTTTTTTCTGAGAATTCAAGTCCCAAGTATTAATAGAAAAGAAAAGTAGTGAAAGGCATTTACCTCCACAAGAGAGTTATCTTTGGAATCAACTTGATCTATTTGATTTGGAGTATCCATAAACAACTGGGCTCCCAAAGGACACACATCATCAGGTAAGAATTCGTCGAGGAGCTTCTCCCGTTTAGCAGATACTTCAGACTGTAGAGAACAAGTCACTGTTTAATGCATAGCGATCACACAGTGATAAATTTACAGTAAAAGCACTAAATGACAGCCAAAAATACTTGAATAAATCAGATAAATGCTTTACATTTGCCAAATTTGCCAAGCTCTTAGCAATCTCAGCAGCAAAGAATTCCCTGCTTTGGTTCCCATTAACATCTATCTCTGAAAGGGATTTTAAAGCTGAACTATCATCATCCTTAGATCCATAAACAATTGCGGGGTGGCCAGAATCTGTAGTCACAGCCTCTAACTTGCGGTCTTCAACTAAGCGCAAATATGGATCAACCTGATACAAGCATGAGATTGCGTCAAAAACATAAAGTTCATGGTTATATGTCACAAAGCACGTGAAAGCAACCAGAAAAAGTCATTTGTTTGTGACAGTAGAAAGCATAATCCACATTTAAATATAAAAGCTTCAAGCAGATGCTGAACGGATGTGTTCAAGGTGAACCAATGCAAGTGCAACTTAATCAGCAATGACACACATACCATTTTTTCTGTAAGCACCACCTTGGTACAATAAATAAGCGGAATAATATTGAAAGCTTTTGATGAAAAAAGAATCATCGAAGTTGCCAGAGTAAAGAGGGACCTGCGGCGTGATGGTGAGAGTGACTCTGCAATAACAGCAAGATTGAGGCTTCAATTAAAGAGATGATGCCCAATGAACACAAATTTTTAACATGTTCATGCTACTTGACATGCTTATTAGCATGAAAATGGTTGGAAAATAGCAGGAAAAACTGAACAAGATTGAATTCAATTGAACCCCAACCACTGATTCAAGAGGACTGTATTCTAATTACACAAAATTTTAAAACTGAAGCTGCAGCATTTACTTTCAGCAAAACATCATGGGACTCAGTATTCACCATGTATGCACTGATAAAATTCATCCACCTCTGCAGTAATCAAATCTGTAAGTTAAGAAACAACTCAATTTTTCTTTTAATTATATGGATGGAATACATAGGCTAAAGATTTTCCTGAATGACCTACCAAAAATATTTGTGAAAAACAATTCAGATTCGTGAAAGCTCCATCCATGCTCCTAAGAACCTATCAACCTTTGTTGTGCTTAGTCCATCACAATTATTTCCACAAATACCCTTCATCATTAAAATACTACAAAAACTAAAAATGCTTTACTATGTCATTATCTCAACCACAAGCCAATCATATTATCTAGGAGATTCATTTTTAAATTCAAAAGTTTAATCTTAGTCTACTTATTTTCACTTCACTGATCTGATATATGCAACTTTGTTGATCTTGGATATAGATAATACACAAGGTATGTCATCTTCTAGTTTTGATAGAAACTCAACTAGGTTCAATAACACAACAACATTCCACAAAACAATAACTCTGGGAACTTACCTTCTTGCTTAAGAGCAATGTTTCTCAAGGAAAATGCAAGCTGAAAACTTCTAATCAAAGCCTCATCACTAGAATTCTGTGGAACAAGATAAAATGTAATAGAACTAAGAAACTAACCAAAAAAAAAAGAGGGGTAAAAGAGAAGATAGAGCCTTTGTAGAGATAAACAACAGAAATATTCTGCACAACCATTCATGATCAGTGTGACACATAATTGGTGAAAACAATTTAAGTCTTAGGAAACCTAAATTTGCATCACTTCACTTCTCACAAAGCCTATCAATGATTAAATTTTGTGGATGCTGTATCTTCTAAATTAAAGTCCATGAGAAAATTGTGGTATGCAGTAGTAGTTAGAGTTTATCTCAAGGACAGTAAAATACTTTGCAATAAAAATAAACCTGCTTTAAGAATTTTTTTCATATGCGGTTAGAGAAATGACAAGCTTAAACATCGCTGGTAGACACAAATAGAGATATCAAACTACAATAGGCAATTGCTATAGCTTGAAACTGTTATTATCACTGGTGCAAATTCAAATCCTACTATCAATACATTAAGAAATTACCTTGGTTCGAGAGAATAGCAATACCAGGCTATATGTATGAGCAATTGCTTCATAGTTTTGGGGTGTATTTGCAGGAGAAATGGACTGTGTCCAAATCGATGAAAGCAAGAGAGAGATCTGGCGGCTACTCAACCTTAGAGAACCAACCTCCTGAGTTTCAACCAACACAGAAGATTCAGATACAAATTAATGATGGACTAAGCTAAGACAATTTTAATAACCAATTGTAGAGTTGATTATTTTTGGTATCAAAGCTAGTGATTATACATTGAGTAGGGACAGTAATTCCTACATCTGAAAACCACTTTTTGTATCAGCCATAATATACATGTATAAAGCTAAGGCCAGCTCTTGCATAAGATGCATCTCATGATTAAGTCCCTGCCTGTCCAGAATACAGTATTTTAAGTATCTCCAAGCAAACTCTTGTGCTCCTTTCTAAAGCCATATTGATGAATTGAACACTAGCTTATTTTAGAAGAAAAATACATAATTGGATGTCTTCTGCATAAGCAGTGAGGATCATGCTGAATTCTTTGTGCATAGTTTGGATCACATTATGAGGATCATCCTATAATGCGTTGGTAAGGAAGAAAATTGTAACAGATGCAACCCACTAAATTTAAGTGGTTACACTTGAAATTTGACCCAAATGGACAACTACAATTTATAAAATACTAAGTTGACAATGTCAAAACTTACAGTTTCCTTATTTAAGATGTTCACGGGATTCTCATCTGATGTTGAGGGTACATTAGGATTTTTCATGCTGTGTACTCGACTTGTAGATGACTTCAATCTAGCAAGGATCCCATTATTGATTTGTTCACCTTCAAGGACATTATTTTTGTTGTCTTGACAGACATTTTCCCTGGTGGAAGTTTTATCCCTTCTTAGCTTGTCAAAAAGAGCAGCTGAAGAAGAAAAGACAGAGACAGTTCTTGATAGAGTCCGTGAAAGATCAGAGCCTTTATTTGACCCAGGATTAGTTGAGGATGGACGAGGCGAAACTGAAGATGGCACAAGAACAACAGAAAAGATGCGGTGAGCTCCAACTCGTGTTTCATGGTCAGGATGGACCATAGCTGGAAGTAACTGGTGAAATAAAGTTTCAGGGAATGACTGAAAGAAAGAATCGAAGTATATTAGATAAGATACAGAAATGAAGGTACTCAAATAATCTAAAATATTCAAATAGACCATGAATTTGGCTTTGCCTTGTTTTGATATGACAAATTTGGTAATGAGGCAACAATTTGAGCTGTACGATAAACAGTGGAAATCGTAGTTCTGGCTATAACAGTAACATTCGAGATGTTTTCCAACATCACAGCCATAATGTCAAGGATCGGGCCTGCATCTCCAACCTGTTCACCAGTGGTATCCAGTTTTTTTCTATCAGAAAATTCTGAAGTAATCGATAACTGTATAATAACATTTACAGCACACATAAAATGAAATTTTATATTGCTTCAAATAGAAACACATTTTTAAAAGTCAAAGAAGCATCACACCAAGTTAAGTAAAAGCTAATGGAGATGAGTGTCACCTTATATGCTAACTCAGTAAGGCATTTATCTACCACTTCTCTAAAGTTTTTGTTCCAGTTTTTTATTTCAGCTCCCAGATTGGCATCATCAAGTGAGCAGTGTATGCTTTTCCGCAAATGACGCATGACATCACTTACTGCGCCAATTATTGCCAGAGAAGGGTCAACCTTGGCATGTTCAGCAAGGGCAGTGGTAACCTCAACAATATCGAGCTGCATGCTGGGTTCTTTAAGGACATTTTTGTGATCGAGATGCTTAATCAATATGGACAGCAAAACATGTGTATTTTGCCCTAGAACATATTAAAAAAAATCGAAAGAGCATGATTAGTCTTCCATCAAACCACAATTAAAATTGGAAGAGCACATAAATAGCATGCTTCATAAAATTAAATGAAAGGGAACAAAATACTGTTTTAGGAATACCAATTGAACAGTTAAAAGATTGCTTAAATACCAGAATTATCCATTAAAAACTGCATATCCTTTAAGACTGGGAAGGCAAGACCATTTTCAGGAGACCATAAATTTCCATTATCGAAGTATCGGAACAAAGATTCGAGAACACGCCGAATTGTTGTAGCCTCCTTCCCTAACTTCGCCATGTTATGCAAGCAAACCCTGGACCAAAAGCAGGGGTTACGGGCCTCTTCTCTGCCAAACCAGAAGAATGATGAATAACTATTAGTTGATGACTAAAATACAATAAACTATGTCTTCACCAAGAAAATATTGTGTCAAGAGATTACGCTGTCATATTTACTTCGCCTCTTTCTTTCACAATTGTCCTCCAAGAAGGAACCCTTGTAATGACCTCTAGCAAAGGAGTAGCATGCCCCTCATTTTTCAGCACTTCTTGCACCCACCGATTCTGAGGACCTGGTTTGTCAGTATCGAGGTTCTCTGAAATCCTCTTAGGACCTCCATAATTTTCCAAGACAACTGAAACTATCTGTTTAATCATATGAATAGTATTAAAAAAAAAGTCAGGAGTACACTAGACAATGGTTTATATTTGTACTCAAAAAGAAAAAAAAATGAATGAGCTGAAACGTAGGTCATATTATTTAAATTGTAAGGAAAAAAAGAGAAATAAAAAGGAGAAATAATAAATATTCAGATCAACGAGTTTGTGTTAAAATGCTCAACTGCAGGGACTTCCTTGAATAGCTTCTACAGTAAACTGAGTGCACATGAATATGCTTATCGGTGTTATTGCATTGTGCAAATGGTAAAGATCTTGTTCTTCTAAGCACAAGCATGCGTGTTCAAGTCTTGAGGGCAGTCACTTCAAGTTAAGATGTCAAAGACAGACCTCTCTAAGTGAAATAGGAAAGTTCATGTGCAGATTTGAGCTGCCTCAGTTACCACACTTCCTTCTTTTTTATTTCTTTGATGCATGTATGTCCATATATAAGACTTATCTAACTAAACAAACATCAGCCAAATTAGCAAAGTAACAGCCAACAGACTGACTAAAGACTTGGTCATGTTGGAAAACTACGGACAAGTTGCAAAGCACATTTGGATATAATTAATTATTTTTCAATTCTCAGGGAGAAATATGGAGAGCATAATAAGAGGTATCAAAATTTGTCATGTGTAGGTAAACTAGCAATGAATCCAAGACAGTCCCAAAATCTGCTTACATTGTCGAACTCCACTGAAATATGAGAGTGTTGACCCATAAACCAAATCTACAAACACAAAAGTCAAAAAATTGTCCACTTAGCATAAGAATGATTGAAATGAAATGTATTAGTACTAGAGAGTGTGTACTTATATAACAGACAAAGAAATCCTTCCCCTGAGACCACTGGCTCTCAGAACAATTTTGAAACCAGAAAGACTCACAAAATGGTCATTGGTCAGTCAAGGTGCATCTTGAATCAAGGAATAATCACATTTGACAAACTTAATGGCTACAGTAAGATTCAAGATATGCCTCTTTTATCAGGATCTCCCATTGTTCAATGTAAGCGAAGTGTCACTGATTTTGGAAGGATCATAGTTCCACATTTTGAAGAAAATAAGTATTAAAATTGGGTAAAAAGGGTACCATAGAAGAAAGGGCTTGCAGCCCAGCTGCACGTAGACTTTTTTCCCTTTCATCCTTTCCCTCTTCTTGAGTAAACTGACAGAGTTTTGGAATAAATCCTTCCAAGTTAAACATGAAAGTTCCGTCATTCTGCAAAATTCAGCTATAAGAGATAAGTTTGAAGGTTCCTCTGCACAGAAAACTGAAAGCTCGACCACAAATTACCCCTGAACATGATGTTGAGTTGCTAAGTAACCAATAGCACCTACCTGGTTATTTACAAAATCAAACAGAGTCTCGCATCCTATAACTTGAATGTCATCCTGCCGTGTTTGATCCAACAGAGTACTAATGATGCTCAGTAAGCTACTTGCAAACAGAGGCCTGTCAAATGGTCCCCGATCATGTAGACACCCACATGGTAGAGGTGAGAACAAGGAAAGCCAATACAGATGCTACAATATTTACTCAAGGTCGGATGAAATAGTGAGTGGAAAGAAAAGAACATTGTCCTAGCTCTTAATCATACAGCTAGGGTTAAAAATACTTGAATTCTCAATAAGGACTGTTGTCCCTTTTTTCTACAACTGTGATTTAAGAAAGCTTAAACGGGTAATAGTAGTGGTTTATATAGTGCAAAAGAAAATGTGAAAGAACCCATATAAACAACGAAAACAACAATGAGATTTTAGAAATGCAAATATTGCACAACCCACAAAAGAAAGCATAACGGAGGGAGATAAACTCACATTTGCTCCTTGCAAGTGATCAACAATTTCCTGTAAATGCACATCACAATTTTTGCAGATTGAAAGTTCTCGATTCTCAGTTCCTTGTAACACCTTTGCTCAAGAGAGCTCGTGATCTGATCACAAAATTTGCAGCCTCCATTAATCACAAAACAACCATAACAGAAGGGAAAGAGTGAGAAAGAAAGAGAATCGATATGATTTTTCATGCAATAAAATAGTCTGACGCGAGCAACATTAAAAACACAATCTCATTCCAGCAAAATAAGAGGGGAATGGAGATGAAAGAGGTAAGATAAGAAGAAACCGGCAAAAAAACATCCTATGATATCAATTTAGACGTGCCTCCAGTGTATCATTTGTGTGCGCATCTGGTTCAGCACGTTTTATGTCTCTTGACAAAGAATAACTTAATCAAACAACTAACAAGAGAAGGGTACATGAAGAGACACAAACACTAGTTCCATAATAAACAAACAAATAAAACTTGGCTGATGCATGTTATCTGACTTCCTGGTTTCCAAGAGAAGTAACACTTTTTTTAGCAGATACTATTTTTCAATCATACAGAAAGAATTATGGCCAATATCAGCCAAAATCCCACCTTCTTTTAAGAAATAAAGATATCCATGATCATCAGGAGTTTCCAAAATATTAGGCCTGTATCACACAACTATTGCATTAATTTGAGGTTTATATGCGACAAAACTATACCTTCGGGATACGGAGAGGATTTTTAGCAGCATATTCACATAGTTTTCCAATCTTCCGATCATTTGGTCCTTCCTCCTGTCATTAAATGTAGCGTAAACAAACAAATGACATTAAACATCGAATCACCCCACTGTTGGAACAAATGAAAAATTTCATATGCATTATGCTTGCTTGATGAAACCATATTTTCAAAGAAGAGCCAGAAACTGTAGCGGCTTAAGATTCACCATCTTTATGCAGGAAGTGCTTGACTGGAGAAGTAAATCAAAAGGGACAGCAAAAAAAATTCAGTTTCAATTTACTAGAAAGAAAGATGACTGATGGTGTGGAATCAAAAAAATTCAACAACAGAAAAAAAGAAGAACGAGGTTTTCTAAAAGGGATTTGTGGTGGCAGAGGAAAAGAAAACAAGATGTTGAGTCTTAAATGGTTACCTTCAAAGCCATTAGGGGATTCAATATCGCCCCAAGTCACAAAATTGCTCCAGGATCATTGGTACAAGATCTTAATGAAATCTCTTTGTGAAAGCTTAAAAGTACTAGTTTCTAATACCTAAAGAAAACACAGACCGTCTAGGAGTTGGATGGTAAAATCTTACTTGCATATTCCAAGTTCTTGCACATCTTATTGTTATGTTAAGATTTTATCAAAAATGATACATTATTTGCAACCAGTGACATGATGCAAGGTTGATGCTTGTCTTTTAAACCTTCTTTTTTTCATATTAAGCGACCATGTGCTGGCAGCTGCGACATTGACATGGTATGATTCCAATCAATGCAATACTAACTACAGAAAGATGAACATTTTCTGTCACTGGGAGACAATCAGCTAAAAGAGGGGAAAAAGAAAATGCACACTCCAAATTGGAATGCCACATTATAAAGTATAACTAGCTTATTTTCTGAAATTGCTATGCTTTAAACCTGTCATCATATAGATTATCCAACAAATGCAATGATAGGTCAGAAATAATAAATTATCACCAACAACTTGTTATTATGAATAAACATACCAAATGTGAAACAAACATGCTAAAAGAAAACAACGTAAAGAATGCTAACCTGGTTTCGAGGAAAAATATCTGCAATCAGCTTCTTATATCTCTTGACAGGTTGTCTGGACCTTGCCCTCATCGCAGGGCAAAAGAAACAAAGGCTGCCACATGCAGGCATTACTTGCCTTGAAATTACACCCGAAATCGCGCTCATTTTGGATTCCAAAAATTTCCCTCAAAATTTTGCTTTCTTTCCCCTCTAAACCGTGCAGGTACTAAAGATTTTGGCAACAAGAAGGGAAAGAAAGACTCGAAACTCAACTGGGTACCCTTCAAATTCAACGGCCAACCTGTGTTGGAAAAATTACAAATTCAACAGAAGGGGTTCTTAAAAATGACTCAAAACTCAACAACCATGCAGAACAAATTCGGATTCCGCTAGGAAAACAATGTGGATTCAAATTCAGGAAAATGGATTACAACAACAGCAAAACATGGATCAAAATCATTAACTAATAACAAAATTATGATGAACTATCAACATTCTTAAAGATAAATAAAACTAACCAAAGGGGTTGTGAGAAATGAAAATTCAAAAATATATCAATAATCAAACCATGAAAATAAACTATACCTCGGAGCCAAGAAACAGCTTAACAGAAGCTGGAAATCTCTCTAAAGTCTAAGCCATGTAAAAAAGGCACCGAATTTCCAGCATTGTCCAAGCCACTCAATTTAATGTCTGTCCTCTCTTTCTTTCTCTCTCTAAAAACTAAACTAAAGAAAAAAGAAAAAAGAAATCTTTGTACCATGAGCCGGCGCCATGTCAAATAAAAAATAAAAAAATGATTGAAAAGTTCCACACGTTCATAAACGGCATTCCATGCGGAGCCGACGTGCCAGTGAATTATACCAGCAAAGTATAACTTGGTCCTTGATATTTGATAAATTTTTAAATTAATCTTTTTAGTTCAAGAACTTATATGTTAACCCTGGATCAACTTTTATCAAAACCTTAAAAAAGATCTACCTTCTATAATTTCTAGTCTCAAAATGTCCCAAAAAAATCAAAGGTTTTGTCTTTTATCTTGGTATTAATCTCTTATCTCCGATAATTTTTTGTAACTTGATCTTTTATTTTCAGAAACGTTAACAATTAAAGTCAGCACATGAAATCCTAGTTAACCACTTGATTAGCATAAACTCATTCAAGCCACCCAATATCGCTATTGTCTCCTTCAAACCTACACCATAATAGATGAATTGCGGACTTAAACCAATCTTTGTTCAACTTTTTATTTATTTATTTTTTAAATTAAATTTTTTAGAGTTATTGTTAACTCTATATTTGAAGAGTGTTATTGTAATCACTATACGTAACTGAGTATTATTGACAAGGCTAGGATAAGGAATCATTTGAGGAGCAAAAATACTATGGATGAAAAATAAACATGCAAGCCATTATAGTTAAGAAGCCTCGTTTTTATGCTCTTGATAGCCCATTATATCCTTTGTTAATTATTTCACTTCATCAAAAAATGTACATCTTTTAAATTTAATAACAAATCTAATATTATTAAATATTTTGATTGAGTTTTGAATAGTTGCTTGATATGTGTATAACCAATGGAAGGACTAAGTCGTAAATCTAGAAACATAAAAATTAAACACAGAGTGTTTTTTACAAGAGGGACTAATTTGTTATCTCTTAAAAACCATAAGGACCAAGTTAGTACTTCACCTCTGTCTCTTTTTCTTGTTTTAACGAATTACTGAAAAACGTGCTGTCATGACAGTTAAAAAATTTGTATGGTTTTTTTTTATGTTCTGTTCGGTCCTCCGGTTCACCGTTCTATACGTTACAGATACGATTATGCTCTGGTTCTTGCGAGGAATTTCTTCCTTGCCCCATCTTTTTAGCCTTCGAAAATGGCAACCAAATCCCATTTAATCAGAAAATGGGAATAAAGTCTTGTTGGATTATTGATGCAGTGTTTGGTTATTATATCAGGTAAAAATAAATAAAAATAATGAAAACATAAAATACATTTTTTTTGTGTTTTTTATTTAAAAATATAAAAAATCACTTTAAAACTATTATAAAAACAATTTTATTCTTTATTTCTCCAGCCAGATTTTTGTTTATCCTTTT